>OWIW01001438.1_pt1 | contig 12626 bp, 15 predicted proteins | sample 2433821 | NCBI WGS metagenome assembly OWIW01 (sample SAMN05065751, study PRJEB22554) | human gut metagenome | biome: ENVO:2100002; feature: ENVO:00000062; material: ENVO:00002003 | host: Homo sapiens | place: USA | reverse complement strand
TTTTTTCAAGCAGAAGACGGCATACGAGATTAGCGAGTGGCTCGGGGGCTCGGAGATGTGTATAAGAGACAGGGGTACGCATGGGGCTCCAATGACTGCGGGCAGCTAGGCCATGCCGAGGGAGACCGCCGGACCCCGTCGGAGGTGGCGGAGTTGACCAAGGTGGTCCAGGTGGCCGCCGGAACAGACAGCTCCATGGCTCTGACCCAGGGGGGCACGGTCTATACCTGGGGCTGCGGGGAGTATGGCCAGCTCGGGAGCTCCCGCCGGCAAAACACCCAGAGCCGGCCCTACACCATCAGCATGCCGGGCAGCGGCATGGCCCAGATCGCCGCCGGGGCCTACCACGATCTGGCCGTCACCAACGGAGGCGTGCTCTACGCCTGGGGCCGGAACCAGCGCTACCAGCTCGGCAACAGCAGGAACGAGAACGCCGACAGCCCGGTGCGGGTCCTGACGGGCGCCGGCAGCGGCGGCGCCTACCCTGTGTCCTGGACCGACGGCATCAGCGATTGGGCACGACCCTATGCTGAGGAGCTCTATCCCACCGGGCTGGTGCCTCCCATGCTGTGGGGGAGCTATCAGTCCGGCATTACCCGGGGCGAACTGGCCCACCTGCTGGTCAGCGTCTACGAGCAGGTGCGGGGGACGGCCCCGATGCCCAGCGCGGCAAACAAATTCAACGACCTTCAGGGCCACCTGCTGGAGACCGACCTGCGTAAAGCCTATGGCCTGGGGCTGCTGGGCGGCACGTCAGACGCCACCCTCTCCCCGGACCGCCGCGTCACCCGCCAGGAGGCGGCCAAGATGCTGTGCAGCTTCGTGGGCCGGATGGAGGGCATCTCGATCCCCGCCGGGATGCAGAGCCTGGCCTTCTACCGCGACGCCGGACAGATCGCGGAGTGGGCGGTGCCCTATGTGCACTATGCCCATGAGAACCATATCATGGAGGGCAATGCCGCCGGGGGCTTCGCCCCCCTAGACCGCCTGACCCGGGAGCAGAGCCTGGTCATCCTGACCCGGCTGGTGGAGCAGTACGGCTGGATAAAATAGGAAATGCACAAAACGCGCCGCGGAGCTGCAAGGCCCGCGGCGCGTTTTCCATGGGGACAGGGCTTGTCCGCCGCTCAGTTTTTATCCAAAATAGCAGAAAATGAGTTCCATAGCCAGTTCTGCTTGCATTTTCTGTAATACGTTGCTATAATAAAGCAACGGGCGCGGACATATGTCCGTAACGTGCGGACAGAATGGGCCCGTGATTTAGGATTAAGGAGGATACATATTCATGAAAAAGCTTCTTGCACTCGCGCTGACCGGCGCTATGGCCCTGACCCTTCTGGCCGGCTGCGGCGGCAGCGGCAGCAGCAGTCCCAGCCCCTCTGCCAGCGGCAACGCCCCCGCCTCCGGCGACAAGGTGGTCACCATCGGCATCTTTGAACCCGCCTCCGGCGACAACGGCGCCGGCGGCAAGCAGGAGGTCCTGGGCATGCAGTACGCCCACGACGTACAGCCCACCGTGGAAATCGGCGGTGAAACCTATCAGGTGGAGCTGGCCATCGTAGACAACCAGTCCTCCAACGACAAGGCCGCCACCGCCGCCTCCGAGCTGGTGAGCAAGGGCTGCTCCATCGTGCTGGGCTCCTACGGCTCCGGCGTGTCCATTGCCGGCTCCGATACCTTCAAGAACGCCGGCATCCCTGTCATCGGCGTCACCTGCACCAACCCCCAGGTCACCGAGGGCAACACCCATTACTTCCGCATCTGCTTCCTGGACCCCTTCCAGGGCACCGTCCTGGCCAACTTCGCCGCGGACAACTTCCAGGCCAAGACCGCTTACACCCTGAGCAAGCAGGGCGACGACTACTCCGGCGGCCTGTGCTACTACTTCAAGGAGGCCTTCGAGGCGCTGGGCGGTACGGTCGTGTCCGCCGAGTTCCCGGAGGGCACCTCTGACTTCACCTCCTACGTCACTGCCGCCAAGAATGCCGGCGCCGACGTGTTCTTCTCCCCCGTCTCCACCGAGGCGGCCGCTCTGATCGTGGACAACGCCGCCGCCCAGGGTCTGGGCATGCCCATCATGGCCGGCGACACCTGGGACTCCAACGTCATCACCGGCGCCGCCCAGGGCAAGGATGTGGAGATCTATGTGACCACCTTCTATCAGGAGGGCGGCAACGCCGAGTTTGACGCCGGCATCAAGGAGTGGATCAACGCCGACGCTACCCGCCTGTCCAACAACAACGGCAACGACATGATCGCCGCCGTCTCCGCCATGGGCTATGACGCCTACTTCGTGGCGCTGGAGGCCCTGAAGAACGCTGGCTCCACCGATCCCGCCGCCGTCAACGAGGCCCTCTGGGACACCACCTACACCGGCGTATCCGGCGACATCGCCTTCGAGTCCGAAAACGGCGACGCCATCCGCGACGTGGCCTACGTCAAGCAGGCCAACACCGAGACCGGCGCCTGGGACTTCGTCACCGTCCAGAAAGCCGGCTGAGGCCGTCGTCCCAAGATCATCCAAGCGCGGCGTCAAGGGACAGCGGGGGCAGAAGCTGCCCCCGCTGTCCTCTGATACGTCCCCCTTATTATCATTTGGACTGCCTCGAAAAGGGCCCCGGGGCTTTTTTCGAGACAGTCCAAAGTGGAGGTCCGCTTATGGAATTTTTGAGCAAGAATCTGGCCTACCTGCTGGCCGGTATCTCGGTGGGAGGGCAGTATGCCCTCATCGCCATCGGCTATACCATGGTCTACGGCATTCTGCGGCTGATCAACTTCGCCCACGGCGACGTGTTCATGGTGGCGGGACTGATGATGGTCTATCTCTCCGCCGCCCTGCCCCTGTACGCCGCGGTCCCCCTGGTGCTCCTCCTCACCGTGGCGCTGGGCTTCGTCATCGAGCGGGTGGCCTATAAGCCCCTGCGCTCCGCCCCCCGCATGTCGGTGATGATCTCGGCCATCGGCGTCAGCTACCTGCTGCAGAACCTGGCCCTGTATGTCACCGGCGGCCTGAACAAGAACTACCCCGCCATCCCCCTGATCTCCGAGCAGGTCACCATCGGGCCCGCAACCACCAAGGTGGTCACTCTGGTCACCCCCGTGCTCACCATCGTGCTGGTGGCGGTGCTGATGCAGCTCATCAACCACACCAAGATCGGCATGGCCATGCGGGCCGTGGCCAAGGACTTCGAGACCAGTCAGCTCATGGGCATCAAGATCAACTCGGTCATCAGCGTCACCTTTATCATTGGCTCCTTCCTGGCTGCGGTGGGGTCGCTGCTCTACTTCACCAACTACCCCGGCGTGGTGCCCACCTCGGGCGCCATGCCCGGCCTGAAGGCCTTCGTGGCCGCCGTGTTCGGCGGCATCGGCTCCATTCCCGGAGCGGTGGTGGGCGCCTTCCTCATCGGCATCTGCGAAAACATCATCAAGGGCCTGGACGATATGCTGGTCCAATTGGGTGTGCTTCAGACGGGACTGGGGCTGACCACCTTCTCGGACGCCTTCACCTTCGCCCTGCTCATCGTCATTCTCATCGCCAAGCCCACCGGGCTGTTCGGTGAGAAGGCCACCGATAAGGTTTGAGGTGAACGCCATGAAAAAACAGAAACAGATTTGGGTCCCCATTGCCGCCGCCGTGGTCTGCATCGCCGCCCTCTATGTCCTGGATTGTACCCTGCCCAGCGGGCACATGCTCTTCACCGTGCTGCGGAAAAGCGCCATCTATGCCCTGGTGGCCGTCTCCATGAACCTGCTCAACGGCTTTACCGGCCTGTTCTCCCTGGGACAGGCGGGCTTCATGCTCATCGGAGCCTATACTTACGCCATCTTTACCATTCCGCTGGAGGCCAAGGAGAAGGTCTACCAGTACTACGACTGCGCCGTGAGCTTCAGCCTGCCCGTGCCGGTGGCCCTGGTGCTGGCCGGTTTGCTGGCTGCCGCCTTCGCTTTCCTCATCGGACTGCCCGTGCTGCGGCTGAAGAGCGACTATCTGGCCATCGCCACCCTGGGCTTTGCCGAGATCATCAAGGCCATCTTCCTGTGGAAGCCTCTGGGCCCCATCACCAACGGCTCCAACCTGCTCAAGAGCTTTCCCAATTTCAGCACCCTGGTGGCGGAGGAGTCCCCCTTCTACGGCCTCTACAGCCGGCACATGGCCTTCTTCTCCACCCTGTTCCCCATTGCCGTGTCGGCCATCTGCATCACGCTTATCGTCCTGCTCATCAACTCCTCCTACGGCCGGGCCTTCAAGGCCATCCGGGAGGATGAGATCGCCGCCGAGGCCATGGGCATCAACCTGTTCCGGCACAAGCAGATGTCCTTCTGCATCTCCTCCTTCTTCGCCGGGGTCGGCGGGGCCCTGCTGGCGATGTTCCAGACCACCGTGGCCGCCGCCCAGTTCAAGTCCGCCTTGACCTATGAGATCCTGCTGATCGTGGTCATCGGCGGCATCGGCTCGGTCACCGGAAGCTGCCTGGCCTCCTTTCTGTTCGTAGCCTGCTCCGAGTGGTGGCTGCGCTTCCTGGACAGCGAGATGGTGCTGGCCAACGGCCTTAAGGTGCCTTTTTTGCGCAACGGCTTCCGGCTGGTGGTCTTTTCCATCATCATTATGATCGTGGTCCTCTTCTTCCGCCGGGGCATCATGGGGGACAAGGAGCTCCCCGACCTCTTCCGGCGGCGGCCGGGCAAGCGAAAGGAGGCGGTAAAATGAGTGAGAACGTCCTCCGGGTTGAACAGGTAACCATGCAGTTCGGCGGCGTAGTGGCGGTCAACGACCTCTCTCTGGAGGTAAACCGGGGGGAGATCGTGGCCCTGATCGGCCCCAACGGCGCCGGAAAGACCACCGCCTTCAACTGCATCACCGGGGTCTACGAGCCCACCAACGGCCGGGTTTCCTTCCTGGGTGAGACCATGGTGGAGAACTATCCCCAGGGCAAGATGCAGAAGCTCTACGCCGGGGAGAACCAGGGCCTTTACACCAAGAAGCTGAGCCCCACCCCCGACCACATCACCAGGCTGGGTATCGCCCGGACCTTCCAGAACATCCGGCTGTTCGGGGCCTTGTCGGTCTTTGACAACGTGCTCATTGCCAAGCACATGCGGGCCAGGCAGAATTTCCTGTCCGCCACCTTCCGGCTCAACGCCAGGGAGGAAAGGCGGATGCGCCAGGAGGCCATGGCCCTGCTGGAGGAGCAGAACCTGGCCCATCTGAAAGACGAGATCGCGGGCAGCCTGCCCTACGGACTCCAGCGCCGGCTGGAGATCGCCCGGGCCTTGGCTACCGATCCCAAGCTCCTGCTCCTGGACGAGCCGGCCGCCGGCATGAATCCCCAGGAGACCCAGGAGCTCACCGACTTCATCAAGCAGATCCGCGGGGAGTACGACCTGACCATCTTCATGATCGAGCACCACATGGATCTGGTCATGCAGATCTCCGAGCGCATCTACGTCCTGGACTTCGGCAGGCTGATCGCCCAGGGCACCCCGGAGGCCGTCCAGAACGATCCCCGGGTCATCGAGGCTTATTTGGGGGTGGCAGACGATGCTGAAGATTGACGACCTGCGGGTCAATTACGGCGGCATCGAGGCCGTCAAGGGCATCACCCTTGCGGTGCCTGAGCGGGAGATCGTCACTCTGATTGGCGCCAACGGCGCCGGAAAATCCACCACCCTGCGCGCCATCGCCGGACTGGTAAAGCCGGCCTCGGGGCGCATCCATCTCCAGGCCGAGGACATCACCGGCCTGTCCCCGGACAAGATCGTCTCCAAGGGCATCACCCTGGTGCCCGAGGGGCGGCGGGTATTTCCCGACCTCACCGTGCTGGAGAACCTGAAGATCGGCGCCTACCTCCGCAAGGACAACCTGGAGGATGACATCAAATGGGTGTACGACCTCTTTCCCCGGCTCAAGGAGCGGTCCTGGCAGGCGGCGGGCACTCTGTCCGGCGGAGAGCAGCAGATGCTGGCCGTGGGCCGGGCCCTCATGTCCCGTCCCAAGCTGATGATGATGGACGAACCCTCCCTGGGCCTGGCTCCGCTGGTGGTCAAGGGCATCTTCGACATTATCAAGGAGATCAACCGCCAGGGCGTGACCATCCTGCTCATCGAGCAGAACGCCAACATGGCCCTGCACACCGCCGACAGCGCCTATGTGCTGGAGACCGGCCGGCTGACTCTCCGGGGTACCGGCAGGGAGCTTTTGAGCAACGAGGCGGTCAAAAAAGCCTATCTGGGCTGAACCGGACCGCCCATGTGCCCCATCCCCGCGCAGGAGATGGGGCATATTTTTAACCACAGATTCCTAAATTTGGGCGGACAGGAAAAACAAAGGCGCAAAAGGAGGACCGCTGCCCACCTATGGTAGGACCAATTTGGCAGATTGCATAATTCGTATACCAAGATTTCTACACCCGAATCCGGGTGATTCCGGCCCGGGAACAACCGGAAGCGGTTGACATTCCCCGGAGGAGCTTCTAAAATAAGAATAACTGGAAAAAAAGGCCTGTTTTGTTGCTTTTGACTGACATGCCACCCAGTTGGCCCTGGACGCCCAACGAACGTGTGCCCCCCTGCCCCGTGCAGCAGTGCTCCCACACGCCTCCCGTGAGGCGTCCGTTTTTTGCCCGGAAGCCGGGACCCAATTCCGTTTGAAGAAGGTGGACGCGTGATTGTCCTGTTTTTTCTGCTCTGGCTCCTGCTGTCGGGAGAGGTGACCCTGCGCGTCTGCGTATGGGGCGCGGTGGTCTCCGCCCTGCTGTACTGTTTCTGCACCAAGGTGCTGGGCTATGGCTGGCGCTATGAGAAACGGGCGGTCAAAAAGCTGGGCCCCGGGCTGCGCTATCTGGGTTATCTGATCGTGGAGATGCTCAAGGCCGGGCTGGTGGTCATGAAGCTCGTCTACACCAGGGGGCGGAACATGGAGCCTCTTTTGGTGTTTTACGACAGCCCGGTTCACACCGAGGGCGGCCGGGCGGTGCTGGCCAATTCCATTACCCTGACTGCCGGCACCATCACCGTGGAGACGGTGGACGGACGCTTCTGCGTCCACGCCCTGGACCGGTCCCTGGCCGAGGGCATCGAGGACTGCGAGTTCCAGCGCCGGCTGGAGAAATTGGAGGAGTGACATGGAACAGGTGAGAAATGGCCTCCTGGTCGCCTCCGCCCTGGTGCTGGCCGTGCTGATCCTGGCGGTTCTGGTGCGGGCCATTCTGGGGCCCCGGTTCACCGACCGCATCATTGCCGTCAATGTCATCAACACGCTGGTGGTGGCGCTGCTGGTGGTGCTTTCGGTGTGGATGAGCGAGGATTTTCTGGTGGATGTAGCCCTGATCTACGCCCTGCTGAGCTTTCTGACGGTGGTGGTGGTCTCCCGGCTGGTGCTCACCCGGCGGCAGAGGCACAAGGAGGACCAGCGGCGGGAGCAGCGGTGCAGGGGCACCCGGAAAAAAGGAGGCGGCGCGCGTGGTACATAATATCGTGACGGGCCTAGGACTGGCGGTCCTGCTGTTCGGCCTGTTCGTCTTTTTTACGGCGGTGCTGGGGCTATACCGCTTTGACTATGTGCTCAACCGGATGCACGCCGCCGCCGTGGGCGACGCGCTGGGCATCTTCTGCATCCTGCTGGGGCTGATGCTGCTCCACGGCTGGTCTCTGCCGGCCTTCAAGACGCTGGCCATCCTGCTGTTTCTGTGGCTGACCAGTCCGGTGTCCAGCCACCTGATCGCCGAGATGGAGGTCCTGACCATCCCGGACATCCAAAAGGAATGCGAGGTGGAGGTGCGATGACCGCATTGGAGTACCTGCTGCTGGCCGGGCTGGTCATTACCGCCGTGGCTGCGCCCCTGTGCAGGCGGATGCTGGCCACCGTCATCGTGTATATGGCCTTTTCGCTGCTGATGGCAGTGCTGTGGAGCCTGCTGCAGAGCCCCGACCTGGCCATCACCGAGGCCGCCGTGGGCGCCGGCATCACCAGCATCCTATTTTTCCTGACGCTGAAGAAAATCCACGCGCTGAAGGGGACCCGCGATGAGTAAGACGGCGAAAAAAGGGGATTGGAAGGGGCGGTTGACGGCCTGGGTGGACGGCGACCGGGAGCCCAAGGACCGGACGCTCTTCGTCATGGAGACCCGCGCCCGGCGGTCCCGCCTGCCCACGGTGGAGGAGCACGAGAAACGGGAGAAGCATCGTCTGCGGGAGTTTTTCAACTGGTATCCCGCGGCGGCGGTGCTCATCTGCCTGCTGCTCACGGCCGTCTTGATGTTCACTGTGCTCCAGATGCCGGGCTTCGGCCGGGCGGACAATCCCCTGCACAACCAGGTGTCCGAACACTATATCGAGCACGGCAAGGAGGATTCCGGCGCGGCCAACGTGGTCACCGCCATGATCCTCACCTACCGGGGCTTCGACACCCTGGGGGAGAGCTGCGTGCTGTTCCTGGCGGTGACCAGCGTGATGATGCTGCTGCTTCGGGACGAGAAGAACACCGATGGCCGGGACCTGCGCCGGATGGCCCAGGAGGATGCCATCCAGCGGGAGCACCAGGACGTCATTCTCAAGGAGGCCGGGGAGATCCTCATCCCCTTTATTTTCCTGTTTGCCATCTATGTGCTGCTCAACGGCGAGACATCTCCCGGCGGCGGCTTCTCCGGCGGCACCATTCTGGGCAGCGGGCTGGTCCTGTTCGCCTGCGCCTTCGGCTTCGACAAGCTGCGGGTCTTTATGAACCACAGGACCTACAGCGTAGTGCGCACCTTCGGCCTGATGCTGTACGCCGTGCTGTACGGGATCAACATCTTTCTGGGCGCCAACGGCCTGCCCAACTATCTGGTGGGCATGAGCCTGCTCATCGACCTGGCAGTGGGCCTGGTGGTGGCCTGCACGGTCTACGGGTTTTACGCCCTGTTTGCAAGGGGGGAGCTGTGATGCTGGAAACCATCCTGCAAAACCGCTTTGCGGTCACCGCCGTCCTCCTGTTCGGCATCGGCTTTATGAATCTGCTGCTCCAGCAGAACCTGCTGAAAAAGGTGGTGGGCTTCAACATCATGGACTCCGCCGTGTTCATGCTGCTGGCCTCCCTGGGCTACATCGAGGGCCGGGTGGCCCCGGTGATGGGCGAGGGCGTAACCCCGGACGCCAGCCTGTTTATCAACCCCATCCCCAGCGGCCTGGTACTCACCGGCATCGTGGTGTCGGTCAGCATCACCGCCTTTTCCCTGGCCCTCATCCAGCGCATCCACAAGCGCTACGGCACCATCGAGATGAAAGAGCTGCTGGAGCGGGCCAAGAAGGAGGATGACTGATGCGGCCGTTTGTCGAGAATTTCCCCTTCTTCTGCATCTTCCTGGCTCTGGTGGCCGGCATCCTGTCCGCCACTTTCCGCAGCGGCCGGGCGGCCTACCGCATGACCCTGGCCGTCACCGGGGCCATCGCCGTGCTGTCCGCCCTGACCCTGCGGTATGTGGTGGAGGGCGGTCTGAGCTTCGGCTACACCATGGGCCGCTTTCCCATCCCCCTGGGCAACGCCATCCGCTGTGGGCCCCTCCAGGCCCTGCTGTGCACCGTGTTCGCGGGGGTGCTGCTCTTTGCCCTGGTGGGCGGGTCCCGGGACCTGTTTCACGACGTGCTGCCGGAGAAGCAGCGGTTCTATTTCGTCATGGTCAACCTGATCGATGCCGCCCTGCTGTCCCTGGTGTATACCAACGACGCCTTTACCGGCTATGTCTTCATTGAGATCAGCACCATCGCCGCCTGCGCCCTGGTCATGGCCAAGGACAACGGGCCCAACCTCATCGCCACCATCCGGTATCTCTTCATGAGCCTGATGGGCTCCGGACTGTTTCTCATCGGTCTGGCCATCCTCACCTCCATCACCGGCTACCTGCTGATGCCCTCCATGGCCGAGGCGGTGGCCAGGCTGGCGGAGACGGGAGAATACCGGGTCCCCCTGACGGTGTGCGCCGGGCTGATGGTCACCGGGCTGGGCATCAAAAGCGCCATGTTCCCCTTCCACCTGTGGCTGCCCGACGCCCACGGAGGGGCCACCACCGCCTCCTCGGCCCTGCTGTCGGGGCTGGTGCTCAAGGGATACATCGTGCTGATGATGACCCTGATGGTGCGGGTGTTCTCCATGGAGCTCATGGTGGAGCTGGGTGTGACCAACGTGGTGCTGCTCTTCGGCCTGCTGGGTATGATCTTCGGCTCCCTGGGCGCCATGCGGGAGTACCACGTCAAGCGGATGCTGGCCTACTCCTCGGTGGCGCAGATCGGGTACATCTTTATGGGCATCGGTCTGGGCAGCGCGGCGGGCCTCGTGGCCTCCTGCTTCCACATTCTGGTCCACGCCTGCTGTAAGCCCCTGCTGTTCTGCTGCGCAGGGCGGCTGAGCGCCGTCAGCGGCCACCACCGCAGCCTCAAGAACCTGCGGGGCAGCGCCTATCGGGACATCGCCGCCGGGATTGGCTTTACGGTGGGCTCTCTGTCCATGATCGGCATCCCGCTGTTCGGCGGCTTCGTCTCCAAGCTGTATTTTGCCAGCGCCTCCCTGCCCACCAACCGGACGGCGGTGACGCTGCTGACCATCGCCCTGTCCACGGTGCTCAACGCGCTGTACTACATCCCGGCCCTGCTGTCCATCTGGATGCGGCCGGACCCGGCGGATGAGCGCGCCGTTCTGGCCGACGCCACGCCGGAAATGCTGGCCTTTGACCGGCCCTTTACCGCGGCGGCCGCGGTCTTTACCGCCAGCATCTTTATCCTGGGGATCTTTTATCACCCCATCACCGACATCATCGAGGCCGGAATCCGGCTGATCTGAGGTTTGCGAGGTAGTGTCCATGCTGTTGCTGCTGCCCATCCTGGCGCCCGTGGCCGGAGGCATATTTGTCTTCCGGCAGAAAAAGGAATCGGTCCGGAACCGGCTGGTGCTGGCCCTCATGCTGGTCACCGCCGGGCTGGTATGCGCCGTCTGCCTGACGCCGGAGCAGACGGTGGAGTTGCTGACCATCCAGGGCCGGCTCCACCTGGCCCTGCGCAGTGACCTGCTGGCCAAGTTCTTTTTGGTGCTCATCACCTGCATTTGGGCCCCCATCACCCTGTTTGCCTTCCCCTACATCCGGCATGAGGGCCGGGACCGGCAGTTCTTCGGCTTTTACACCATGACTCTGGGCATCCTGGCGGGGCTAGCCATGGCCAAGAATTTTGTGACGCTCTATATGTTTTTCGAGATGATGAGCCTCATCACCGTGCCCCTGGTGCTCCACAGCGGCGCCGCCGCCTCCCGGCGGGCGGGCTTCAAGTATCTGGGCTACTCGGTGTTCGGAGCGGGCATGGCCCTGGCGGGCTATTTCTTCGTGGCCTACTACATGGCCACCCCCGACTTCATCCACGGCGGGGCCATCGACCCGGTCAAGGCGGCGGAGCATCGGCCCATGCTGCTCGTCGTCTACTTCCTGATGATTGTGGGCTTCGGGTGCAAGGCGGGCATGATGCCTATGCAGGCCTGGCTGCCCGCCGCCCATCCGGTGGCCCCCGCTCCCGCCTCCGCCGTGCTGTCCGGCGTCATCACCAAAGGGGGCGTGCTGGCCATCCTGCGCATCACCTACTATATGTACGGCGTGGATTTCCTCTCCGGCACCTGGCCCCAGTATGTGCTGCTCACTCTGGCCCTGTGCACCGTCTTTGTGGGTTCCATGCTGGCCTACCGGGAGAAGCTCCTCAAGCGGCGGCTGGCCTACTCCACCGTCAGCCAGGTGTCCTACGTGCTCTTCGGCCTGTTTCTGTTCACCCCGGCGGGCGTACTGGGCGCTCTGCTCCAGCTCGTGTTCCACGCCCTGGCCAAAGACGTCCTCTTCCTGGCGGCGGGGGCCGTCATCTTTGCCACCAACCGTACCCGGGTGGACCAGCTCCGGGGCATCGGCCGCCGCATGCCGGTGACCATGTGGTGCTTTACCCTGGCCGCCCTGTCCCTCATTGGCATCCCGCCCATGCCCGGCTTTCTCAGCAAGTGGTATCTGGTGACGGCGGGGCTGGAGGGGGCTTCCCGGGCCTTCGGCATCGCCGGGCTGGTGGTGCTCATCCTCTCCGCCCTGCTGACGGCGGGCTACCTGCTGCCCATCGTCACGGCGGGTTTCTTCCCCGGCCGGGACTTCAGCGGTGAGCGGAAGGAAGTGGGAAAAAGTATGCTGGCCCCCATGCTGTGCTTTTCGGCGGCGTCCGTCCTGCTGGGCCTGTTCCCCGGCCCCCTCATGAGCTGGCTGGGCGGGCTGATCCCCAAGATGTTCTGAATTCCGCCGGAAAGGAGGCGCACGCATGCTTCGATTTCTCAATCTGCCCATCCTCTTCCCCGTGCTGATGGGCCTGGGTCTGCTGATCCTGCACCCGGAGAGCCGGAAAACACGCAACCTCTACCTGATGACGGCGGTGCTGATTACCTCGGCGCTCTCCTTTGCCGCCATCGGCGTCACCTATGTCCAGGGCAGCGACGCCCTGGCCTGCATCATGGTCCGGTTCAACGACGTGTTTTCCATCTCCCTGCGGATCGACGGGGCGTCCATGGTGTTTGGGACCATCGTCTCCACCCCTGTCTCTTATACACATCTGACGCTGCCGACGAAGCTAGAAGTGTAGAT
>OWIW01001435.1_pt1 | contig 12658 bp, 9 predicted proteins | sample 2433821 | NCBI WGS metagenome assembly OWIW01 (sample SAMN05065751, study PRJEB22554) | human gut metagenome | biome: ENVO:2100002; feature: ENVO:00000062; material: ENVO:00002003 | host: Homo sapiens | place: USA | reverse complement strand
GGAGGCTTCCGGCGCCGTCTATCTGCGCCGCCTCATATAATGCCGGATTTATGGCGCTGAGTCCTGACAGCCACAGCACCATATCATATCCGAAATTCTTCCACAGATAAGCAAACACCAACACGCCAAAGGCGGCCTTACTTCCAATCCAGTCAACCGGAACCAAACCCCAAAGTGCAGTAAATGCATTGAGAAGTCCATTTTTATGAAAAATCACACGCCACAAAAGAACAATCGAAGCAACGGGAACCGCCATGGGTACAAGAAACGAGGTCTTGAAAATGCCGCGCTTTTCCCTGAAGGAGGCCAGCATCAGGGAAACAGCCAGGGAAAAGAGTAACAGAAGCGGTATGCAGACTAAGATAAATTTGGCTGTATTAGCTGCCGCCAGCTGAAACGCATGGTTCCTCAAGACTGACAGATAATTTTGAAATCCCACAAACCGGTCACCGGCAGCCAGGAAAAAGGAACGGCGCAGAGCGTCCAGCATAGGAATCAGCACCATAATGCTCACGAACAGCAGGCTCGGCAGCAAAAACAGCCATGGTACCATTTGTTCCCGGATCGGAACACTGTGTTCACGTTTTTTCCTCATCCAAAATCCTCCCTTCACGAACATCGGCGGCAAGCGTTTCTTTCAGACAGTAAAAGAGAAAATCCACACATATCCACAAACATGGCAGAAGATACATTGTTTTGCAAAAGGTCATATTGTGAGCAGAGGCTATCTTAAATGAAATCAGACAAAGTGTCAGTGTATATGCCGCACAATAGAAAATCATTCTTTTGTAAGAGCGTATGGATACCAGCATTGCTGCGGCTGCCGTAAAGGCAGAGGCACACACAGAAAGCAGCACTGCCATAAATGATGAGGTCCAAAGCTCCATATCCCGGAAGGCAGGCCCGGCCGCCATCCAGGAGACCATATTTTTTCCCTGCTCCTGGAACAGATTTCCCCAGAACTCAAAATCAGACCACATTGTGGGGACAAACTCGGAAGGAAACTCAGGCAGATCCATACAAAACCATAATACGGCCAATATACCGAAAGCGATTAAAAAATAAACAGCCAGCAGTAGGGGATAACGGCAAAGCCTTTTTCCATGCCTGGTCACGCGCCCAAGGATACCAATTGCCAGAATGATCGCAGGGAGCCGGAGTATCATGCCAAGTACCCATGCAAATAATGTCAGGTCAAGGATCCGGCCCTCCGGAAAACCTGCCGATGAGAGATACTGACCGGCCCTCTCCCCTGCTCCCGGACCTGTAAACGTCAGCTGCATATTGGATAAGGGTTCTTCCGATTCCGCCTGCGCCTGTAAGAATAACCTTGGTTCTTCCTCCTCAAATATGCCGCGGACATAGAACTGCTTTCCTTCCGCCTTTACCGGCAACCCAATCACATTAATACTCCCCCACAGGGAGAATGCCAGACCGGTACTGACGGCACAGCCAGAGGCATCCGATCTGGCCGGATAAGCTCCGTCAGCCGGCATGGAGGAGACAACATCCCCGCAGTCTCCAAAGGCGGCAACTATATCCGCCTTCATCTCCTTTTTATCTGAAGCCATTATCTCCTGTTCCGGATATATCTGCCATAAGGTGACCTCCGGCTGGTTTCCTGCTCCATCCTGCCTTGCATACGTCTGCTGCCTGATAAGCTCTGAAGGGCTGACACCGCCCTTTTCCCATTTAATGCTCACACTTGTACAGTGATTGATGGCCGTACTATAGAAAGAACAGGCGAAACACCAAAGAACCGCTGCCAGTAATGCTGATATTGTCAACGCCCGGTAATGGGCAAACCTCTCAATTTTCAATGCGGACCCTGTCTCCTTCCGATATGATCTTATTCGAGCTTATGACTACCTGATCCGAATACGTAAGCGCTCCATCAACATACATCATCTGACTGTCTCTTTCCTTAACTGTTATATCTACCCTTGCAATGACCCATTCTGTTCCCAGTACGGAGCTTTGTTTGCGGAGTACGAAAACGTGATCCCCGCTGGAATCACTTCTGAGTGCGGTAAGAGGCAGACAATTTTGATACGTCTCGCTCTTTCTGCTCAGAAAAAGCTGTGCCGGCATACCGGAAGAATAACTTCCCTCCGGCAGAACCGCAGTTACTAAAACCTGGTCCGACTCGTCCGGCGTGCTGATGGAATGAATCTCCACATCTGCTTTTTGTGAGCTTCCATCCAATTTGTAATAAAGCTCTCCCGTGTCCCCGGCTGAAAAGCGGTGCGCTGAATCTTTATCCAGTTTTCCTTCAAAAACAAATCCTCTGTCAGCAGAGGAGAGTATAACTGCATCTTCCCCCTTCTTTGTTTTATCCCCACGTTCCAGCGTCCTCACCACGGTTCCAGAGGCCGGAGCCAAAAGGCAGCCCCCATTATCCAAAATTTCCTGCAGTGCAGCACGCGATTTTTCCTTATCTGTCCGCTCAGATTCATTGGTAAGCCTGTCAATCTCTTCTTCCTTCTGCAATACATCAGCCTGTCTCCGGGCATCTTCCAATGCTGCCTGCGCGGTCTCTATTGCCCTTCCCGCCGCATAAAGTTCTTCCTCCTCAGAATACTGGATATCCTCAGACTCACGCCGGGCATGGTTTAACGCTTCTCTTGCAGAATCAATAGCTGCCTGAGCCTCACTGACTACGGACTCACTTGAAAAATCTTTTCCTTCCCTGACTGCTTCCAGCACTGTTTCTGCTTTATATAGAGCATCTTTGGCTTTTTCAATTTTACGTTTCCAGCGTCTCTTAATGGAGTCCCGGTTATCGTCTGCCCTGTCATAGGACGATGAGGTATAGTCTGCTTTTGAAAGCTCCTTTTTTGCCTGGCTAAATGCCTTTTGCGCAGTGGAAAGTTCTTCTTCCGCAGCCTTCAGCTCCTCCGTATAATCCGTGGCATCATCCGGCTGCTTCCCTGCAATTGCCTCCTTTATTTCACTGACTCTCTGCTGTGCCATATTAAGTTCATCTTTTGCCTGTTCATACGTTTCTAATGCCTGCTGATAACTATTCTCAGCATCATCAAGATTTTCTGATTCCTCATCCAGCGCCTGTTCCGCGGCACGGATGGCGTCCTCCGCATCCTCCCTTACATTCTCCAGATTTTCCCTCGCATCTTTCACAAGCTCTTCAGCCTTCTTAATAAGATTTTTTTCCGCATCTTCCAGTGTTTCTTCGAGTTTTACATAATCTTCTTTTAATCGTAGATCTGTCCTGTCATACTTCGCAGCAATGCGCTCATACGCCTTTTGGGCATCTGCAAGCTTACGCTGTGCCTCAATCACATCATTGCCGCCATTGTTTGCTGAAAGATCGATTCTCAGGTTAAGGATATGGATTTCTTCTTCCAGCTTCTTAATCTGTTCTTCTATGGAAGGTATATCAAATTCTATCAGTATTTCACCTCTGTCTACCGGTTTGCCCTCCCCTGCATTGACGGACACGACCTTAAGGCCATCCGGAAGGCTAATCCCATTCTCTGCTGCCGCATGGATAATCCCTTCCATTTCAGCCCTGTTCATTAACGTTTTGCTTGTCATGGAAGACACTGCAACATGGGCAGTTGTAAAAGAATGGGATGCACGGGAAATGATTGTGCATACAAACATAAATGCAAAAAATCCAATCATAAGATATACAGCCATGCGCTGTACACGTTCTTCTATAAGGGGCCTGTATTTCTTTCCGGAAATAAGCATGGCCTTTTGTTGTCTGAATTTTTCCCCAATATGTAAACGCATAGCTGTATCATCTCCTGTCAGGTTAATTAAATACAATCTTAATGATTCTGTCTGCCAGGTAAGAGCCGTCTGCCTGCTGCTTTCCAAAACACAGTACAAAATCATTATCCCCTATCCCGTCTTTTTCACTGCCATCCAAAGAATAGCTGCTGCCATCCGATTTCACGGTTCCCTTTTGAAATACTGCGTCTTCTGAATAAGTAACCGTTATACTGCCTCCATCTCCGGAGGATGAGGTGCCATCCGCAAAGGGTGATGTATTAATCACGAACCCGGTATCCGAGCATTCGCCGGCTGTGCCGCTCAAATCAGCAGACTTCATCATGTCATTCGCATCTGCAAACGTATCCATTGTATCTAAGTTCTCGTTCCCGGCACCGCCCTGAATTTGCAGAGGCGATTCATTATGGACCTCCTCCTGCTTCTCAGGGGTTTCCTTTTTTACATTTGGCTCTGTACCTGCACATCCGGTAACCAAAAGCATCCCCGCGCAGATTGCTGCATATATCCCCATCATTCCTCTTTTCATAAACTGTCTTTTCTTAAGCTGTCTTTTCATAATCTTGAATCCTTTCCATTGCATATAAAAATTTTACATTTGTTCGTTGATATAAAGACTGGCCCGGCTCTGAATTCTTTCAGCCGTTTCCCGGGCGCTCCTTGCCCCTGAAAAATATTCCCCGGCCTCTTCCAATATAAGTGCTTCCAGTGTCTGATTGTCATTCTCCACATAGGCTGCGCTGTTTAAAAGCTGCATTGTCAGCTCCACATCTTCTTTTGTTGCCTTACCATCTTCGTAAATCCATGTCCAGATAGATTTTCCTTCCACCGCTGCCTGCGTGACCTTATCAAAAGCCCTCCGATGAATCGGAAGCATCATACAGGACATCTGGTGGTCCTCTGTCAATAGTGTTCTGACGAATTCCCATGCCCCTTCCTTCCGGGTGCTGGACGAGGAGATTCCAACCTTCACTTCAGGTTTGATTGCATGGTATTCACCGCCGTCTCCGGGAAGTCCAGGAAACTTCAGGTTCCCGTTGAAGTAATTTCTGTACTTGGTGATGTGGTAAACGCTCAGCACTGCTTCATAGGCTGCTGCATAGGTATCACTCATCTCCGTTCCTCCAAAGCCGTTCTGGCTGCTTTCCTGTATTTTACCGGCAAATTCCAGCATTTTTACAAATTCAGGCATATCAAAAGAGCACTTGCCCAGGTTCCAGTCAATAAAGCTGCCATCTGTCTGAAGCATGATTTTCAGGAAGGAAGCACCAGACAGATTGTTTATGGAATTGGCTCCGTAAGTATCAAGGACCTTTTCCAGATCCTGAATAGTCCAGCCATTGTTTCCATCCACAACATCCGCGCCAGCCAGCATAGTGGATATGGCTACTCCGTCTGTAAGATAAGGTAACTTTCCATCCAGACTGATCGCTTCAAAGACATTTTCAAAATAATCCTCTGTCCGGATTTCCGGATCCTTTTCCATATATGGATAAAGGTCTTCCAGGAGCCCCTTGCTTTGATAAATCTGTACTGACAAATTACTCATATCCAGGATATCCGGCATATCACCAGAGATGATCCGCGTATTAAGATTCAAAATGGCATTATCCCATTCCTCGTTGGAAACATTTTGTGCATACGGAAAATACTCTGTCAGCTCAACCTTATACCTGTCGTTTGTTTTGTTAAAATCGGATACGGCCTGGACAAGGCCAGGAGTCGCAGTCAGGCTCACCATACTCAAAAGTTCTCTCTCATCCACCCCCTCGGTTAGCACCGCCATTTCATATGACAGTACCTCAGTCTGATTGGATGAGGCTGCCAGGACCACAAAACGCCCATCCGTACATTCTCCAAGATGAACTTCTGATGTGCCAAGTCCCATATCCGACCAGTTAAGGACAGGGATGCCCTCCTGTGCGCCAGCAGCATACCCATACAAAACGGAAGAATCAAACCGATAGAAATCTTTGTTCACGCCTCCATACAGTCCTGTTGTTGCTCCCAGACAGATTTTATCTTTACTCCAATCCTGCCTCTCCATGTCCACTGTCAGCAGATCATAGTTCATACGGTCTGAGGAAGTCGCACAAATACCAATCTGTCCTCCGGCAGTCGTTGTGGTTGTCATAAGATTACCGTCATAATCAAGAGAAAATAAGAAACGGCCGTTATTGTCGAATAGATAGACCAACGTATTTCCGCCTTTTGCAGCCACACAGATATTCCCCTCCCTATCAATGCTAAGGAATAAATCTCTTCCAACTGCCGATATAACCAGGGTGTCCATCACACCTGCCAAATCAACCGATTGGACCTGTGAACCACTGTTGTCAAATTTCCTCAAACTATAACCGCCTGCCTTCTCCAGGCAAACCGCCCAGATACTGTTATCCGGTGCAAAGCCAAAATCCAGAAGCGAGACAGAAGCATCCAGATCCAGATTCTGTTTCAAAAACTTGCCGTCATCAATGTCCATTGCTGCCAAATAGGACGTACCATCCTCCTCCAGACAGCACATATAGGCCATATCATCTTTGAGCAGAAGTCTTTCAATTCCTGTCACGGTGTCTGGAATATCAAAAAAGTCTGCAACATAGGAAGCAGCAGGCTGCACGGTATCCATGCGGTTCCCACAGGCTGTTACGGTAAAAATCATTGCTGTTGTTCCCAGAATTGTAATAATCCGTCTTATCTTCTTTCTCATAGCCACCTCCATTTTCTAAAATTACCTCCTTTCATATAAATATTGCCTGCTCTATCAGGCAGTTTAAGCATACCATTGATGAGCAGGCAATTTTTTAATTTGAGATAATTGATTTTCTATGGAATGGTAAATGAATGATTAAGAAATTCCTAAGGCGATACGGCGGATCGGACGCGGCTATTAAACTCTGATGGGATTTCAACGATGAAAGCAGTGTGTCCATTACTGCTTTCAACCTTTATCTGTCCGCCATGCATCACAATAATATTTTTTGCAATGGCAAGTCCGAGGCCGGAGCCTCCAGTTTCGCTTAATCTCGCATTGCTTAAACGGCAGAATTTATCAAAAATCACATTGAGCTTATCCTCCGGAATTTCCCCGTCATTTTCAAATTGAATCACAGTCCATTCTGAAAGCTCTCTGGCTGATACTTTGATAACGCTGTTTTCCTCACTATAAGAGATGGCATTTTTCAGGATATTATTAAATACTCTGGCCAGCTTATCCGAATCTCCATATACAGATATATCCTCATCTACATGATTCTCTATAATTTTTCCACATGCATTTAACTGCGGATACAATTCATCTGAAATCTGTGCAATCATATAGTAAAGATCAACCCTTGTCTTTTGAAGCGGAAGAGATTCTGAGTGACTGCGGGTAATCTCAAAAAACTCATTAACCAGAGTCCTGAGCCGGTTCGCCTTTTCCCATGCAGTGTGGATATATTTTGCTTTCTCCTCATCGGGCATATCCGGTGTTTCATCCAAAAGGCTGAGATATCCGATTACAGAGGTCAGTGGGGTCTTGATATCATGAGCCAGATATACCACAAGATCATTCTTCTGCTGCTCTGCCCTCTTGGCCTTATCCGCCCGTTCTGCAAGCGTCCGCTTTACATCAGACAGTTTGTGCTCCACACTCTCCAACTCCGGAGACAGGGAAATGGCTGCCCTTTCTTCCATAAGCTTGTCAATCCCTGTTACTACCTCATCAAAATATCTTTTATATGTATCCAACAGCATATGGAACAACAAAAAAACAAATATGATTATGACCAACGCAAGAATAAACTGCATATTAGCAGTCACCATCTGGAAATATATCAGATCAGCTTCATTCTCACTGATTGAAAGAATGCGTGCAATCCACTCAACAATCGCATCTGCCAGGTGTCCGCGTGTCAGCAGCCGCAGTGCAAAGACTGCAGCAACTGCCCCTACTGTAATCCATAATCCCCGGATAAACGTAATACGGCCGAGCTTTGAATAGTTGTACTCTGCTTTTTTAAATTTCACCAATTTTATATCCAACCCCCCATACCGTTTTTATATATCTGGGATTTTCCCCGGTATCCTTCATCTTCTCACGAAGATGGCGGATGTGTACAGTAATCGTATTGTTACTCTTGGTATAGTATTCTTCCTGCCAGATTTCATGAAATAATTCTTCGGCACTGACGACACTGCATCTTCGCTCTAAAAGAATCCTTAGTATGGAAAATTCTGTAGGAGTCAATGACAGCGTCTCTCCATTAAGCCGGCATTCATATGTCTTAATGTTCATCGTCAATCCGGCATATTTAAAGATTTCATCCGCTGCCGGAACCGCCGAACCCACATTGTATTTCTTGTAACGGCGAAGCTGGGCCTTTACCCTTGCCACAAGCTCAAGAGGCAGAAACGGTTTTGTAATATAATCATCTGCACCAAGCGTAAGCCCGGTAATTTTATCCGTCTCTCCATCCTTTGCAGTAAGCATGATTACCGGATATGTGTACTCCTTACTTCGTATGGACTGACATATCGAAAGCCCACTGATATCCGGAAGCATGATATCCAATATAGCCAGGTCAAAGTCTGTACTCCCAATACAGACAAGTGCTTCCTCCCCTGAATAAAACTTATATACATCCATATTTTCATTTTGGAGATATACTTCAATCAGATCCGCAATTTCTTTCTCATCATCAACAACAAGTATTTTTTCAAGCAAAGCATGACACTCCTTTCAGTTTAAATTATATATATTATACCGAATTTGTGGCACCAATGTGTTTATATATATTGGATAAATGATTAATTATTTCCTAAGATACACATAAATACCATTTTAAATTCAATGCAGAAGAAAAGGCGGCTATCCCCTCCACTTTTCCTCTCCCACCTTGCAATTCCCCCTCATTTGGTATATGATTAGTCTCAGACTATCAGATACAGGGAGGACTGTTTATGTACAGTTTTAACAACGATTACAGTGAAGGCGCTCATCCAAAGATCCTGGAAGCGATGATGAACTGCAACTTAGCACAGAACGGTGGATACGGACTCGATATTCACTGCGAAAATGCGCGCCGCTTAATAAAAGATGAGATTGGACGAAACGATGCGGATGTCCATTTTATCACCGGCGGAACCCAGACGAACTTAATTACCATCGCCGCCGCGCTTCGCCCGTGGCAGGCTGTTATCGCCACAGACAAGGGCCATATCAATGTCCACGAAACAGGAGCTATCGAGGCTACCGGCCATAAAGTTCTGGCCATGCCGTCTAAGGATGGCAAATTAACCCCGGCAGACGTTTTAAAGGCGCTGGATACGCATACCGATGAGCACATGGTTCAGCCTAAGATGGTCTATATCTCCAACTCCACGGAGATCGGAACCCAGTATTCAAAAGCCGATTTAGAGGCCCTGCACCATATCTGCCGCCAGAATGATCTCTATCTTTTCCTGGATGGAGCCCGCATGGGAGCGGCACTCACAAGCCCGGTCAATGACCTGACCCTTCGTGATATTGCAGAGCTGGTAGATGTATTTTACATAGGCGGCACCAAGGCCGGCGCACTGTTCGGCGAGGCGCTCATCATCTGCAGAGACGAATTAAAGCCGGATTACCGCTTCATGATCAAACAGCGCGGCGCCATGATGGCAAAAGGATGGCTTCTGGGAATCCAGTTCGAAGAACTGTTCCAGAACCATTTATTCTACGATATGGCGGCACATTCCAACGATATGGCGGCCATCTTAAGAAAAGGGATTGAACAGTGCGGTTACTCCTTTATCTCGGAATCCATGACAAACCAGCTGTTCCCCCTCCTTCCGGATGCGGTCATCGAAGCCTTAAGCGCGGATTTTCTCTTTTCCATTCAGGAACGCGGCACCAACGGATCCAGTGCGATCCGTCTCGTCACTTCCTGGGCCACGAGAGAAGACGCCTGTCACGCCTTCGTCGCAGCCCTTCAAAACTGCAAAATCAAATAATTACATATAAGGACACTACGGATTGCAGTAATAGTGTCCTTTACCCGAAAAAAAAGGATTGATATGATATGAAACGGCGTATTTTCGTCATCCTAAAATGGGCTCTGCTCCTCTATCTGCTTTACCTGGCGGCAGGCGCCCTGCTTCCCTTCGTACATACAAAGAAAACGGGAGAAGAATTTAAAAATAACTTTGAACCAGCCTCTTTTTATTCGGAAACAGAAAGCGTTGACAGGGCCCGCGTCGTAGAGACCAGCATGGATGCCCTGGAAAGCCGCGTTTTAATGATCCATCAGGCGGAGAAACGCATCGTGCTCTCCACCTTCGATATCCGGGACGGCTCCAGCTGCCGGGATATCTTCTCTTCCCTGCTGGAGGCCGCGGACCGTGGCGTAAAGGTTCAGATTCTCGTGGACGGATTGTACGGAACCCTTCATATGCAGGGAAACCCGATCTTCTACGCGGCAGGGACCAATCCGAACATTGAGATAAAGTTTTATAATATTCCCAACCCGCTGAAGCCGTGGACCATCAACGGGCGCATGCATGACAAATATCTGCTCATTGACGATAAGCTCCTGCTGCTGGGCGGCCGCAACACCTTTGATTACTTCCTTGGAGAGTATAACCTGCGCAATTTAAGCTATGACCGTGACGTGATGATCTATAACACGAAGCATGGTCAGGAGGAGGCATGGTCCTCCAGCGTTCTTTCGGAAGCATACGAATATTTCGAAGCGATGTGGCAGTCCGGGTACTGCAAAACCGTGTTTAACGCCCCCTCTGCGTCCATGAAGAAGAAACTGCCTGCTGCAAGGGCGGAGCTGGCCGAGTATTACCAAACCCTGAAAGAAGCCATGCCGGAGCTGGTTCTGGCCGGTCACGACTACGGACCGGAGACCGTGGCAATCAACAAGGCCACCCTGATCTCCAATCCCACCCACATTCTTGCCAAGGAGCCCTGGGTCTGGTACCAGGTCCAGTACCTGATGGCACATGCGGAAAAACAGGCTTATATCCACACTCCATACGCTGTCTTCAGCAAAGACATGTATGAAGGAATGAAGGAAATCACCGATTCCGTACCGGAGGTCACCATGCTTTTAAACGCGACTTCCGTAGGCGACAATTTTATGGCCTCCTCCGATTACACGAGAAACCGCGGAAAAATACTGGATACAGGAGTTTCACTCCGTGAATATTTCGGAGATCACTCTTCCCACGGGAAATCGATCCTGGTGGACGACCGCCTCTCTATCGTAGGGTCCTATAACCTGGATATGAGAAGCACCTATGTGGATACGGAGACCATGCTGGTCATCGACGGAGAAGCGTTCAACCGGCAGCTGAAGGCCTGCATCGACGATTTGGAAGCCGATTCCCTGGTGGTTCAGGCAGACGGCACCTATGTCCCGGACCCGGACGTTCCGGTGATTCCGGTCCCTGCGAAAAAGAAATGGATCTTTGCCGTTACCTCCCGCCTCTTCCAGCTGTTCCGTTACTTAATATAAGAATATAAGAAGACAAAGAAAAAAGGATCAGAATCCGGGGCATTCATGCCTTCGATTCTAATCCTTTTTCGCCTTCCAATATTTCGGAACCAGTTATTTATCCAGCGCCTTCAGAGCCGCCTGAATCTGGTTATCTTCCTTCACATCCACCGTAATCTGATTCTTAAACTCTTCTTTCAGCTCCACTTCCACGTCCGGTTCGATCCCCTTTCCGTGTAAATCGAAGCCTGACGGTGTATAGTAGTGAGCCGTAGTCATCTTGATGGCAGTTCCATTGTCCAGAGGAATCAGATTCTGTACGATCCCCTTGCCAAATGTCTTTGTTCCCACAACTGTCGCCCTGCCGTAATCCTTCATGGCTCCCGTAAATACCTCGGAAGCGCTGGCAGACTCTCCATTGACCAGAACAGCCATCGGAATATCGAGAGAATGACCGTCGGAGGCGTATTCCTGCCCTCCCTTGCCATTCTTATCGGCCATATACACAAGCAGCGTCGCTTCCGTGTTGGTACGCACCAGATCCTTATCACCCTCGATCATTAAATCATCCGGAAGGATATAATCCAGCATACCCACCACAGCATCCAAAACGCCGCCCGGGTTGTTCCTTAAATCAACCAGAAGCTTCTTCATGCCCTGTTTCTCCAGATCATCGACCGCAGCCTTAAACTGATCGGCTGTCACTACATCGAACTGGCTTACCGCAATATACCCCACATGGTCTTCCAGCATCTGGTATTCCACTGTCTGTACCGTGACATTGCGGCGTTCCATCTTCAAATCGACGTATTCGCCCTCATCCTGCCGGAAGACAGTGAGAGCCACCTCAGAGCCGTCTTTTCCCTTGATATAATCCTTTACCAGAATATCCATATCCATTCCGGTAACTTCCATGTCGCCTACCTTATAGAGAACATCGCCCGGCCTCATGCCTGCTTCCGCCGCCGGAGTATCCTTAAATACCTTGATCACAGTAATAATTCCGGTGCTTCTGTTCTGGCTGATCATGACACCGATTCCATGATACTCGCCCTCCGTATCCTCGCTTAACTTCTGGTACTCCTCAGCGGTGTAATACGTCGTATACGGATCGTTTAAACCGTACATCATGCCCTTGTAGATCCAGTCTTCCACCTTCGTGGTATCTTCATCGAAGAGATAATATTTATCTATAATCTGTTGAAGCGTAGTGATCTTCTTCGTAATCCGGTTTAAATCCAGCGAACCGTCCTGGTTTTCCGCCTGGTTTGATTCGGCCGCCTGCTGTGGCCCGTCGATCGCGGTTCTCCCAATCAGAAATATTCCGAGGGACATGCCCACGATGATCAGTCCTGCAAATGCTGTCAGAAGTGCGCCGACCAGGGCGCCTTTCCAAAATTTATTTTTGTTTTCCAATGTTATTCTCCTTGTCTTTC
>OWIW01001434.1_pt1 | contig 12669 bp, 9 predicted proteins | sample 2433821 | NCBI WGS metagenome assembly OWIW01 (sample SAMN05065751, study PRJEB22554) | human gut metagenome | biome: ENVO:2100002; feature: ENVO:00000062; material: ENVO:00002003 | host: Homo sapiens | place: USA | reverse complement strand
GGACAAGAGGATTCTGGCTGACAAGGCTTTTCTCAATGCTCTGGTTGTCAAAGATCCCAAACGCCTCATAGAACACCTTTTGGTCAAAGGTGCCCTGCTCCAGCGCAAAGGCATGAGCCTGGTCGATGGCTTCTTTCGCGGAGTCGCAATCTTTCAGCGTTGTGGACCGCAGGTGATGAAATTTCGTCCACACATTCTCAAAATAGATGTAGTAGTTGCTCCGCAGTACTTCCACACCGTCCATACGAATGGCTGCCCGGCCCTCATGGTCGGCGCTTTTGCTGTAACTGGTGGCAAAATACTGAATGTGACCCCGGAGCGCCGGGCACAGGTAATCATTCTCCAATTTGTTCCGGATTCCACTCCAAGTGGATACGCTTGCCATGTTACCACCTCTCAGTCACGATAGATACCCACGACCAGGATATAGTCATCATCTCCATGAAAATCCTGACACTTGTTATAGAAGTCTCTCAAAGTTCTAAATGTTCCAGAGAGTTCAACGATTACGCCTGTGGATACATTGATGCCTGCGGTCAGCAGGAAAAACTCCCGCACCTGGGACGGGAGCGTGAAGTCCAGCACGCTTTCTTGATTCCCGATCTGCTCCTCCGTGGCGGCGGGTTTGATCTCGTCAGAGGGGTCCAGCACCTTTGCCAACGCCTTGGAGAACTTGGGGTATCGGCCAAATAACTCCGGGTTATTGGCCTTGAATTCCTTTTGCTTTTCCCTCTGCACCCGCTCCTGCTCCTTACAGAAAGCGTCCAGCTCCGCCAGATACCGCTCCTGGTAGAGATTGCTGGCTTCAAATGCTGTGCCGCTCTTTTCCAGAATGGCGATGGCTCTCTTTTGGCTGCCAAACACCGGGACCCACTGAAAACCGTGTCGGCAGGGCTTCAGTTTCAGAAATTCACCCCGACTCAGCAGGGCTTCCAACTCCGTCTCATGTTCGTCCCACCAGTTCCGCCAACTTTCTGGTGTTTCCCGCCCCTCGACCAAGTCCAGGAGTTTTTCTGTCAATGATTCTTTGTCCATAGGTGTCCACGCTCTTTCTCCGCCATCACTTCCACATTACTCGGTAGCACAAAGCTCATTCATTTTTGGAATCAGTATTTTATCCATCCACTGGCAAACAATCTCAAAGGTATTGTTAATCTTTTCTTCATTTCCTATATCAAGATATATTTCATTGTCTCTCAAACTGTAAAACAGTGGTTGTGTGTTGATGTCTGGTTTGGCATAACCATAAGGGTCGTATGGACGGGTGTTGATTATATAGCAAACCTCTATGCTTATGCTATCCTTTGTGTTCCCGCCGAATGAGGAAAACGCAATCATATAGGTGAAATTTTTACTGTGCCTCGTAAGTGTTTTGTCGGATTTTTTATACTTGAAGCCTAAATGCCCGTACTTCCCTTGCAACTTGGTTCCAAGCATTTGCATTGCTTCGTTAAAGTTCATTGTGCCCCCTCCATTTTCTCATCGTAAAAATAAATATAGTTCATTTCTCCGTTTCAGAGGGCGCAGGAATAGATGCTCATGGCCCCGTAATCGGTGTGCAGGACCAGCCCGCTTTGGGTAAAGGCAAAATTCACCTGCCGCACCACAAAGGGGTCGTCAATAGAGGCCAGCAGTTGGCCGCTGCCGGTATCCCACAGCTCTATGGGGGAGCTGCCACGATCCTGCTGAACGGCCATCAGACTGCCCCTTGTCCGCACCATACAGGTGTCTGAAAAATTTAGCCCCTGCCGGACCGAAAACGGGAAAGGATTGGCAATCTCCTCTCCGGTCTGGGTCAGATAGAACCTGCCGCCCACCGAGAAGCACTGGTCATCCGGAGAGAAGAAGGGATGCCAGCCCGCATTGGGGATCACAACTTTTTGGGCGGACTTCAGATCGACCAGCACATACTCACCCTCGGTGACACGGTAGACCGCTTTGCTCTGCCGGGGAGAGAGCATCCCGAAGCAGTAATAGGCAAAATTCGGATCTTTTGACTTCTTACATTTTACCGTTTCCCGCCACACTTTCGTGTTGCTGCCAAAGGCAAAGACGACGATCTCCTCGCCCGTGTACCACAGGGCCAGGTCGCCACTGACATCCAGCATGGTCTTCATGCTGTTTTTCTTGTTGGCAAAGGGCGTGACCTCATGGGTGCGGAGCGAGAACTGCTGGAGAAGATAGCTGTTGTTCAGAAGAAGGGTGTCATTGGAGCAGAGGACCTGCTCATAGGTCATCCGCTTGGCACCCAGAGAGACCGTTTCAAGGCTCTCCCCGCTGCCATCGAAGTGATAGAGGGTCTCGTCCTCAAAATCTCCGACCACCCTCGTCAGGAAGAAGTCATCCCTTGCGGGAGAGGCGGCCAGGGGCATGAAGCCGTTACTGTCCTTACCGACAAACCGATGGCACCGCGCCTGCCCAACAGCGGCATCCCGATTCTGATAGACAAATCCTTTCCGCATCTGGCCCATCATGGCGCTGGCAGCCTTGCTCCTGACCTGGAAAGCGGAGTCGCACAGGATCTCCTTGACCTTCCCGCCATTCAAGCAGGTTCGGATGGTATGGCCGTCAATTTCAATCCGCCACTGCTTATTTGTAGTGGGGTTGAGGAAGGTTTTTTCAATCATGGCTTTGACTCCTCCCTTTGAATCAGGATGGTTTTTCCCTCGGCGTTGATGTCATAAAGGTCATCCAAATGGATATGGAAGCCATCCACACGAGCGGTTTCCGCCATCCCCAGAGCGGCTTTCGCCAACAGGAGCAGCCCCGCCCGGTTTCCCGTTAACTCCAATTCATTTCCATCGGCATGGGTGGTAAAGGAGAGGTAGGCTTCCGGTTCCACTGGGAGGATAGGCAGTAGTTCGTCATTCAGTTGAATGGTCAGTGTTCTGGTTTTCATCACTTACCGAAATACCTCCCATCAATCCCACCAGAAATACCAGACGGTGGACTGCCACAGGACATCTGCCAAGGAGCCAATGCTTCCATCCTCATTCTGATCCAGATCTGGGCAGAAGCCATATTGCTCCACAGCCACCTCCATAGCTCTTTCCTTGGAGATCGGAGTTGGAAGTTCAAACTCCAATTCATCGTGGCTCATGGCGGCAGGGATGGCACCATGCTGCTGGAACCAGTATTTGGCCGCAGCCATCAGCTCCGGTGTGTCGGGGCAGTCATTCCAGTTTCCGAAGGGCAGGTAGGCGAAGATCTCCCAAGGATTCTTCACCGGGATCTTGGCCAGAATGAGCGGATAGGTCATCTCAGTATCATCATCCCAGTAGCTGGAGAAGCGGTCATTAGGTTCTCCGCCCTCCATCTCGCCCAAGACTTCCTCATCCCAGTCCATATCGTCATCTTCGGCTTCTTCCTTGCGCTGGCCGGTCAATTCCTCCAAAACCGTCTTTCCGTCCTTGACGGGGGTAGAGAGCATCTTCTTCCGGTACTCCGTTACAGCTTTGAGGTCAAATTCGTAAATGTCTACATCATTCTTCGGGTCGGCGTTCATTACCAGACATTCCAACAGCGTTTCATCATCCGCCTGGATAAGCACGGGAACAAAGCCCTCCCGTACCCCCAGCCGCTGGGCGTAGCTGTATGCCGACATGATGGGGTCATCATCTGCCATGGATGGGAAATAGGTACACTCGCAGTCCAAATACTCCATGATGGCCTGAGCCACCTCGGAAGGCTCCAGTGTGTCCTCGTCGAAGTCCTGTCCCTGCCAGTTAGCAAAGCGTTCTTCGATCACCTCTGCCATAGCCTGATAGTAGTCCTCGTCAAAGGGGATGAACAGGTAGGCTTCATCTTGGAACTCATCGGAGTGATACCGCTCTGGGCCGAAGAAGCAGAGGGCGTTGTCGTCAACATCGGCAGGATAGTAGGGACTGTCGCCCTCTCCATAGTAATAGCCCGCAAAGGCACGGCCTTGATGATTGAACAGCACAGAGAACAGACAGCCGTCCAGCTCATCCCGGATAAACTCCCGCAGATCCACGCTGGCAGAATCAGCCTTGACCTTTTCTACGACCTCTCCGTACTCCGCAAGGAATTCTTCACCCATCAGGTCGTGCTCCATGCACCAGCGCAGGTAGATGGCCATGTGGTTATAAGCATTGATGGGGTCAATAGGCAGTTCCTTTTCCTCGATGCTCTCGATGTGATAGGAAGCATCGTCCATCTCACCGTCAAAATCATCATTGGAAAGGGTGCCACGAGTGATAGCATCCTGGCGGGTGGGGTTTACTACAAAACTGATCCCCCTCATTTTGTTCAGCAGAGCGTCTGTATCATGTTCCAGTTTATAGTCCAACTCGTCCTCATAAAGCGGAATGACCTGATAGAAGTTGACCTCCTCGCCGCCCGGCAGGGTGCAGACCTCGCTGCCATCCTCCGTATCCTGGGGACCGATCAGGGTAGCAGTACACAGTTTGGTGTTGTCTGCAAATGGTTCCCGGTTCTCCACTGTATGACCATGTCCCAACCAACTGTCACAGTTGATGGGCAGACGGGCCAAGGATTTCAGCAGGCGGATGGGCCAGTACCACTTTTCGTCTTTCATGGACTCCTGATCCAGCTTCCAGTCCGCAGGCAGCGCGATAGCCAGCTCCGCCCGCTCCAGCTTATATTCCACCAGCTCCTCCGGCACATTCATCCGGTGAGCGCCCATACCCATGGTGACCAGGGTGCAATAGTCCCGCTCCTCAGTGGGCGGCACCATGCAGATGTCCACATGGATGTCTGGAGAAACCAGCTCGTGGAACACATTCTCGACCTTGCCGAAATACTGCTGGATGTGTCCCTCGACGGCCTCCATCTCCTCCTCGGTGTAGACCTCGGGAACACCGGCTTCTTCATCCTCGGGCATTTCGCCGTCCGGGTCATCGCCGTCATCGTCAGGGTCACCGTCCGATGACTCCCAGGAGATTTTCAGCGTCATCTGCTCCTCCGGCAGACCGACGCCAGGGCTGCGGGTGATGGTGTGCTTGTCATCTGCCGCAAAACCGATAGTTTCTCCATCGTGGAGTTCCACATCGTTCTCCAGCACATAGGACACAAGGCTGGCCAAAAAGTCCCGCAGGTCGCTCGGCTTGGCATCGGTGCCCAGCACCTCCATCTCGTCTTTGCCAAACACATCCATGCCGTAGGTGTAGCCATTCATGCCATTCTCGTTTCTCCACAGACCGAACCAGATCCAGTTGAAGATGGGTAGTTCGCCGTCCTGCATCATGTCGGCAAAGCCCTCATAGAACCGGGGTTCAAACACCACGCCGCTGGTGTAGATGCCGGTGGCATATTCCTGACGGCAGCAGGCGGCGACCACCTTGGTGTAGAGCTTGCCCTTTTCCAGCAGGTTTTCCTCCTTGCCCAGCACCGCCACCATGATGTGGGCACAGTGCTCCTTGGCAACCTTGACGGCGTCCTCCCACATATAGTTGTTCTCGGCATTCAGTTCCGCTTCGCCGTTGGGGATGGGATAGGTCGCCAGGCTGACGGCGGCGACCATGTCGCCCACTTCGAACACCAGCGCGTCATCGTCCTTCTCCTCGCTGGCATCGTATTCATCCACGGCGATATCCCACTTTTCCTTCATGTCCCGGATGAACTGCTCTTTATCCCATTCTCCCTTGGACAGGAGGACAAATCCGGTGAAAACGCCTGTGTGGTCACTCTCATCCTCGGCCTCTGCCTCGGCCCGCTTTGCGATCTCTTTCTGGCACTCTTGAATCACCGCCGGGGCATCCTTGTCTTCGGGGTCCAGTTCTGCCCACCGCCGGGCGTAGGGAATGGCCTTTTCCTCCTGACCATAGAGATACTGATAGCCGTAGGCCATCCGCATATTCCACTCCGCCTTGTCCTGGCCTTCCTCCCGGACGGACTCCAGCACCTCGATGGCGCGGCACAGGGCCTTGTCTCCCTTATAGCGAGGGGTGCCCTCGTCATGGTCCCCGATAATGGCGTAGTTTTCCAGCGCCCGTGCCAAGGCGTAGGCGGTGCGATAGTTCCTCCAGTCCTCCGGGATGGCATTCAGTGCCTGGATACAGCGGGTGTACTCGTCTTCGTCGTTCCACTGCTCCAACTGAGCGAAGAATGCTTCGGCGTTCTGTTGGGTATAAGGAATATAGTCCATGCCCGTCAGCGCCTCGTCCAACTCGTCATCCTGATTCTCAGTTTCTGACCCAGCATCTTGTTGCTTTAGGGGTACAGAACCGGCTTCACGGCGGAAGGTGTGGAAGATGGCCCATGGGATGTCCGTGCCTTCAAAGAACTCTTTCGCCATGTTCAGCGCCTCTTGGATGTCCCAGGCGATGAAGTCCACATAGCCACAGTAGAGGCCGGTAGCCCCGCCGGTGAGAGTGAGCACTTCCGAACCATCCCCGCCGGTGAGCACTTCCTCCAGTTTGTCCCGGAAGTCGAAAATTTTCTGACTGCCTTCCTCCTCCCGCAGGGTATCCAGGGGATAGCAGAAGAAGCCCGCCACCGCGCCGTCGGCATGGAGATCGTCCATAAAATCATTGTCGGCATTCAGATAGCCGTTGATGAGCGGCACACAGCAGGTGGAACCGGCCATTACATCCAGCCGCCAATCGGCGTCCGGGTCCTGTTTGGGTTCCATTTTGTAACCAAGGTAGCTCTCCAGATAGGCTTCCGGGTCGGTGGAGAGCTCCAGGCCCTGCTCCCGCAGTTTGTCGGGCAGCTGGGACAGGAGGAAGGACGGCTCTGCCTTGGGTTCCTCCAGCACATCAAAGCTGTCTATGTATCTCATGTGGGAGATCTCGCCCAGCACTTGGTCGGTGAGGGTAGTGAGCATCCACCAGGCCCGGCCTTCTTCCTCTTGAAGCTTAGGCAGCAGCTTTTCACAGTAAGCGGAGATGGCAAAGCTGTTTTCACCCTGTTCCTCCAGCCAGATCTGCACATCATCCCCGGAAATCTCCCAGCCATCATTGGTTCGCAGACCGATGTTTTGAACAGGTTGACGGCCCACCAGGATGTTCCAGTGCTCCAGCACCTCTTTCGGAGCGTGCTTCTGGAAGTAGACCAGCTCAAACAGTTTGACTTTGTCGCCCTCTGGGGTGAGGATCAGTTCATGCTTTTCGCCGCCCACGCCCAGCTCAAAGGAGATTTCATCAAAGGCCAGATTCAGGGTTTCCTCCATTTGGGCCACGAGTTCTGCACCGCGGGTGTGATCCTTGTCGTCATCCATCATCTGGCGCAATTCTGCTTCCATCTCGGCAAAGGTTTCCCACCAGTTCTCTGTCCGATCCCGGAAGCACTCCCAGAACTGCGGCAGAGAAATACCCTGCTTGCACCGGTCGATAAACTCTTTGGTGTCATCGTCACCAGGGCGGACTTCCAATGCCTTTTCAAAATATCGCAGAGCCCGGCCCTCCTGATCCAGATAAAAGTAGGAGTAACCCATGCGGAAGTTCCAGTAATAATCGTCCTCGAAGTATTCCTCATGGGGCTTTAGCAGAGCGAGGGCCTTTTTGAGCATTTCTTTGCAAGTTGGCTTATGTGGGTCTGCCAGATTGTTATAGGCACGGGCTAACTCACTGTCCATCTCAGGGGTACGCTCCTCGGCGGGGATGGCCTCCAGCGCATCAATAATTTTATGTTGTTTGCTCTCCTCATGCCACTTCTGGCACTGCTTCAAAATGTCCATATCAGGGTCCTCCTCGTCCTCATCCGGTTTCCAGTCTTTGATCTGCTGGAACACACCGTTCTCATCCCGCTCAAAGGCGCAGGGGGCGGGGGTGTTCAGCAGAGAAATGATGTCGGGATCGTCGTTGCAAATTGTGTTCAGCTTGTAAATCCCGGCATTGTTGGGGTCGTCCATGTACGCCTCGCTCTCGTCACCGGCGGTAAAGCGCCAGCCGCTGTCCCAGCCGCCGTCCGGATTCTCCCGGTAGCAGTAGCCAACCTTGCAGCCCTCCATCGTAATGCGGTTGGTGGCGATACAGCCATCGGCGCCCTCCCAGTCGGGGAGCAGATTCTTCATGTCCTCTGCCTTTACATAGTAGTCCCGGTTGCGGCCAGCGGCCTCGTACAGCTCCTTCCGCAGCGCCTCCACATCCCGAGCCATCTCCTGGATCTCCTCGTTATCCATCATCTCGCTGAGGTCGTATTCCAGCGGGGCATGGACAAAGTCCGCCAGGGCCTTGTTCATGGCGTCATGCTCCTCTGGCGTAGCAGTGATGCGGATACGGCGGGCGGGGGTGTTGTACTCGTCCAGATCCTGAAGGTTTACACTGCCACTGACGCTGCACTCCAGCAGGATGGCGGCCAGGTCGGTGACCACATCAATGGCGAAGTGAAAGTCCATCTCCACACCATCGGAATGTGTAAACTCCAGGTACTCCACGGTTTGGCGAAAGTCCCAGTTCTGCTTGTCCAGACCGATCTTGGAGAAAATCTCGCTGAGGGGGATCTCCTCCTTTTTCTGATCCTCTAAAAATGCCACAAGGTTCAGACTGTCATCGGAACCGCCAATAAAGTTGCCCCAGTATTTTTTGATATACATTTGTCGTGCCTCCTGTTCTGAATCCAGTCGATCAATGAGCTGATTCAAGTGTTCCAACCACGCAGGAGCGATCTCACCGCTATCCTCGTTCTTCCAAAGATCCATAATCTCACGGATGCCGTCCTCGTCCGGCACCTCGTTTTTGATGTCGGTGAGCTGCCGCAGCAGGAAAGCAAGTGCTTCTTTGGATGCTGTGAAACCGGTGACTTTATCCCATATAGCTTCTTCATGATCGTAGTCCAGCTTGCCGTTATCCTTCCATTGGAAATACAGCTCCGCCAGAGCCATCGCAGTATTGTCAAAGAGAAAGTCGATTTGTGAGAAGTCAGATCCCAGCATGACTTCCTCTTTCATCAGTTCAATCATCTCGCCCAGATCCATTACCGGATGCTCCGGTACATATTCATTTTTGAGGATGTCCAGTACATCCAGCCCTTCGTCACGCTCTAATGCTTTTATACCCCATGCTCCCATGTCGGCACCTCTCTTTCTTTATTTCGTATCAAGCTTCTATTGTCAATCATGGTTCTCCACCCGGATAATGGGCCGGTAGAAGTCATAATCTCCGTTTAGTTCCTTGTCCTCCTGCACTTCCGGCTTACAGTGGGGCGAACAGGGTAGGAAACCGAGAAATGGGCCCAGCCCGCCGCAGATATTGCACCCGCCGTCACCGCCGCAGGTGGTAAGTCTATCAGCCTGCACCACTTCCCGCATATAGGGATCGTAGGCGATGGACAGGCCGAAGAAGTTGGGTTCCTCCATATCATAGGGCCGGTTCTCATCCTCATCCATGTCCTCAAACCAGCGTAGACGCATGGAGTAGTCTAACCCATCTCCCCATGGGAACAGGGTCCGACATCCGCCGCCGCACAGGTAGGCCCACTCGTCCGCTGTGGGCAGCGAAAGCCCCTGCTTTTCCAGCCCGGCAAGAAGCGCATCGTAGTCTGTGCAGTGATAGATCCAGGTATGAAATCCATCTTCTGTCCGTTCTATGCGGGCCGACTGATGCAAGGTAAGACTGCTGCTGTCACTCCAAGCAAAATCACGGAATTCCTTCAGCCAGTCAGGGTGGGCAGTCAGCCTGGGATCGTCCATCTTGACCGGCTCCCAGCACAGTTCCTCCAGCTCCCGGCCCACCAGCATGGGGCCAATGACCGCCTGCCGAACGGGAGCCATGCTTTCCCGGATCATCTCTTCCGGGTTCTGCGGTTCCATCTCCCACTCCTGGAACAGATAGTCCAATTCCTCCCGGCTCTCCTGATTCAGTCCCTCGGCAAACTGCTCCCAGCCCAGGGTGACGGTATCGCCGGGGACAAAGACGAACTCCCGACCATCTTTCTCGAAGATGCCGGTGGTGCAGCTCTGGCCCCAGTGGTCAAAGGTATGTAGACCGAGAAAGGTCATAGTATAACGAGCAGCCAGGCTTTCCATCAGCGCCTGCTTCTCGGTGGTATCCATTTGATTGAATTGGGGACGGGACAGTTTTTCGTTCATGGAAAGTCCTCCTTCGATTCGTTTTGCGTGTTCCAGCAGATAGCTCTGACCATCCTGCTTGGCCCATTCCAAGTATTGTGGAAGCTGGTCGGAATGGATGGCATCCAGTGAAATCAGAACGGCGATCCGCTGGTATTCCTGAAGTTCAGGAGAGTAACAGTTGCGCTCCCAAAACAGCGGAGCGAACTGTTCCACACAGTCAGGACGCAGAGCAGGCATCGCCAAAAGCGCCCGCCGGCTCACATATTCATTGGGGTCCTTTGCGAAATCCAGAATTATATCCCTGACTTTCTGACTACATGAGCATTCCGGCAGATAGGCGGCAAACTGCCACTTGGCCTCATTCTCATTGGAAGCTGCGGCCCTGCGGCAGAGGCACTCAAACCATTGTGGATGGGAAGTGGTCTCCTGTATAAATCCCTCCGCTTCGTTGGCCCTGGCAATTAAATAGACCATCTCATCCAGTAGGACGCTGTCTGCCGTTTCTGCATCCATTTGGGTCAACATATGGCAAAAGGCACTGTAAGTATCATTCCAGTATGGATAATCGACTTCCCATTCACCGCCGAGTTCCTCGCTGGTTTTGCCGGGATAAGTGGCTTCCTGCCATTGATGGAATTTGATTGCCTGCTTCAGCAGGCGTTCACGAATGCCCTTTGCCATGTGCTCACCTCACGATTCTCCGCACAGTTTTCCGATCTCCAATGCCTGCTCCACAAGGCTCAGGAGCAGACTGGAAAAGCTATTTGCGATCTCCTCCAAATTGGAATAGTCGCAGTTATAACCCTGGACTCTGCCGCTCTCCAAGTCAAGGAATACGATACTTCCATCACCCAAACCGCCAATAGGAAATACAGGACCATGCTCACATTCGCTCATGTAGTCCACAAAGGCATCCTGAAATGTGGGGTAGGCTTCCTCCAATTCCTTTAGTGTGAAGATCCACGGCTCAGCCAAATAGCAGCCGCCGAAGTTCAAAAGCAGCCAGCGGTACTCTGCCGGAATGGGAGCATATCTGCTTTCAAATCGTTTCACAGCATCCTCTGGTTCCGGGAAGATACCCTTTGTGAAGGGGCTTGCTTTATAAGCAGTTTGAATTTTACTGCGGTATTTTTCCAAATTCATGTCATGCATTGTGTTTCCCTCACAGAGCATCCAGATTTTCCTGTAGATCGCCCTGCATCAAGTGTTGGGCAATGGCCCGGTTCAATTCCTTATGGGGGTGATAAGCGGCCTGCTCTACATCGTGCAGGCACTCCTCCATCAGTGCCTCCGGAGAAATGCCTTCCTGTTTTCCATAAAGGTGACCGAAGGCATAGCACACTGATTTGAGAAAGCCGAAAATATAGTCGTGATTTCCACGCATACTGGGTAGGTCATTGAACGAGCCCATACCTCCGTATGCCCGAAGGTGGTGGGAAACCTCCCGCCGCTGGGTCCAGTCCTCAATATCCCGCTCCAGCCAGCCGATCCAGTTTTTGAATTCCGGGTGGTCTGTCTGTAAAATCGACCGCAGACAGATCAGAGCCTCCGTATAAATATCGGTCTGTTTCATAGGCCATCGCCCCCCAAAATACCTCCATAGAGAACACCGTTTTTCCCGAGGAACAGCATCTGGCTGCGAAGTAGGCTGCACTGCTCCACAGCGACCTTGTTTCCGTCACAGGTGGGAATAGCCTCCTGTTTTTGCCCAAGACGATCACCATGAGCAGTAAGGAAGTAGAATTTGTCCCGTTGCTGGTATCCGCCTTGAAACAGGAAGGTATTGCCGGACGGGGCAACAGAAAAAGCTCCGCTTCCTTCGATTGGCAGTTCAAACACAAGATCCTCTTTGAAGTTCGTCCGCACCAGCCGGAATTCATCGTAATAATAAAACCACAGGTTTTCTTCTTCGTCCAGGCTGATGGCATAGCAGTCATAGATGGAATACTTCTCATTCTTCCAGAGAGGAGTTCCCTCCGATGTCCATGCAATCAGGCCGCAAGCACCCAGAGGTTCATCCCAACCGTAATTACCAAATACACCTTCGTCAAAGTAGCTGGTAATGATGGTGCCATCTTTTTTTACCACACAGTCTTGAATGCCATCCCCCAGGCAGAAACGGGACAGCACAGCTCCGTCCCGGCTGACGATCCAGGCGTTCTGGTCGGGGCCGTTTTCCCGATAGGCGCATCTTGCCCCCAGCAGGAGGAAGTGATCACCTGCGGGCCGCAAATAATGAAACTGGAACTTCAAGAGGCCAAGAGGAAACAGCGTCGTTTCCAGCACCCGCTGTTCCGCCCAATCCAGCTGGATTTCCACTGCGGTATAGGTGGAAGGAGTGCTGAGCCAGTCCTTACCCTGTGTTTCGGACGGCTGTTCCATGAGAAGATAGACTTTTCCATCCCTTGCCGTGAAAAAGTCTGTCACTTCTGTGCCCTCCAGATGTTTTTCCCGGCGCAGCTGGTCCAGGTCAATGATGGAGAACAACGGCAGATTTTTTGCTTTTAAGGATTTGTTCATTGGGACTCCTCCTGGTTACTTTAACGCTCCATCATAGGTGTGAGTTTCCCAGATGGCCTCAAATTCCGCCTGCTCTATGATGCAGGCGTGGAATTCCTCGCCCCAGACATGGGCGTTCAATTCCTCCACGGTGGGGATCGGCGTGATCTCGATGG
>OWIW01001431.1_pt1 | contig 12685 bp, 10 predicted proteins | sample 2433821 | NCBI WGS metagenome assembly OWIW01 (sample SAMN05065751, study PRJEB22554) | human gut metagenome | biome: ENVO:2100002; feature: ENVO:00000062; material: ENVO:00002003 | host: Homo sapiens | place: USA | reverse complement strand
TCTAGCTTCGTCGGCAGCGTCAGATGTGTATAAGAGACAGTTACAGTCCGTACCCTGTTCAGGCTCCGCCGTCCGGTGTCTGTTCCTCTGTGTCCGCCGCACGGGACAGGAAAATGTAAAATTACCACTGGCATTCAGGAAGAAAATCTGGTAAAGTTCCTTTAGAAGTGCTGTGTCCGTTCGGTCCCCGCTTATGATAATTAACAGAAAGGAACCATGATAATGCTTCCAGAGAGCTTTGTAAACAGAATGAAAGAAATGCTGGGGGAGGAATATGAGGCGTTTTCCGAGGCGCTGAAGGAGGAAAGGCATCAGGCCCTGCGGGTAAATCCGCTGAAGGCGGAGCCGGAGGATTTTGCGCGGACAGGGCCTTTTTCCCTGACACCGGTTCCCTGGGCGAAAACAGGTTTTTATTATGACAAGGCGCAGCAGCCCGGGAAGCATCCGCTTCATGAAGCGGGCGTTTATTATATCCAGGAGCCCAGCGCCATGGCACCCGCTCAGTTCCTGCAGGCGCGTCCCGGGGAAAGGGTTCTTGATTTGTGTGCGGCGCCGGGAGGGAAGAGCACCCAGATCGCGGCACAGATGAAGGGCGGGGGACTGCTGGTATGTAATGAAATCCATCCTGCCCGGGCAAAAATACTGTCTGAAAACATAGAACGGATGGGCATCCGCAATGCGGTGGTCACCAATGAGACGCCGGAGCGGCTGGCAGAGCGCTTCCCGGAGTTTTTCGATAAAATCGTGGTGGACGCTCCATGCTCCGGTGAAGGCATGTTCCGTAAGGACGAGGAAGCCCGCAGCCAGTGGAGCCCGGATCACGTGATCATGTGCGCGGCGAGGCAGCGCCAGATTCTGGATCATGCAGCGCAGATGCTGAAGGCCGGAGGACGCATGGTCTATTCCACCTGCACCTTTTCCCCGGAGGAGGACGAGCAGACCATCGAGACGTTTCTTTCGGATCATCCGGAATTTGAGATCGAGGACATGGGAACCCGGGAAGGCCTTTCGCCGGGGAGGCCGGAATGGGGAATCCTGTCCATGGAAACACTCCGGAAAACTTACCGGATATGGCCCCATCTGTCGGAGGGCGAAGGCCACTATCTGGCCGTGCTTCGCAAGACGGGGAAGGATGACGGGACGTGGAAACGAAAGGTTCCGAAGTATCTAAAAGACAAGGCCGTGTGGAAGGAGTATGAAGGCTTCTGCAGGGAGCTGTTTACGGAACCGGAGCGATACCTGGACAGGGAAGAGTATATCCTGTTCGGGGACCAGCTGTATCTGCTTCCGCCTCAGATGATCGATCTGGCCGGCCTGAAGGTGGTGCGTCCCGGCCTTCATATGGGAACGATGAAGAAGAACCGCTTTGAGCCATCCCACGCCCTGGCGCTCTCCATGAAGGAAGAGGAGGCGGTACGCCGATTCTCCATGAAGGCGGATGGGATGGAGGCTGTCCGGTATCTGAAGGGGGAAACGCTGAGGATTGAGGAAGCAATTAACTGTGATTTAAACGGACAGAAGGGCTGGGTCCTGATGACCGTGGACGGCTGGTCCCTGGGATTTTCCAAACTGGCCGGTGGAATCTTAAAAAATCATTATCCGAAGGGACTGCGCTGGAGGGGAGGGACGGTATTCGTCTCCTGACCGAAGAGCCGGCGCATATCCTCCGGAAGAGGGGCCTCGAAATGAAGGGGCTCCTTTTTGATGGGATGAATAAAATCCAGCTGCCAGGAATGGAGGGCCTGCCTGCCAATCAGGCGGTAGTCGGGATTATAGAGAAAATCGCCGGGCAATGGATGGCCGATATGCTTCATGTGAACCCGGATCTGATGGGTTCGTCCCGTCTCCAGGCGCAGCTCCACTAAGGAACAGTCGGTGTCACGATTGTAACACAGCGTGCGGTAATGGGTTCTGGCAGAATCCCCGTGTTCAAAGTCCACACAGCGCTCGATGGTGGAATCGCAGGTCCTGGCGATGGGGGCGTCGATCACGCCTTCCGGGGGAACCAGACCGGAGGCCGCAGCCAGATAACATCTGCGTATGGCATGGGTACGGACCATCTCGGACAGCATGCAGGCGCTGAGTGCGTGTCGCGCCAGTATCAGCAGGCCGGTGGTATCACGGTCCAGGCGGTTAATGGCCCGGTAGGTAGCGGCCTCTCCCTTCTCCCCCAGATACCAGGCGATTCCGTTCGCCAGTGTATTATCGTGATTTCCCTGGGACGGATGAATGGGGACGCCGGCGGCCTTATTGACGACGAGAAGGTCACGGTCCTCGTACCGGATGTCCAGGTCCATGGGAACGGGAACAATATTCTCTGAACCGTGTTCTTCGGGCAGTGTGACGGCGAGGGAGTCGCCCTTGTCCAGCCTGTACGTCGTATAGACAGGGCTTCCATTCTTTAAAATGGATTGCTCCGTGTGGCGCAGCCGGCGGATCAGAGCTGCGGAATAGCCGTTTGACAGCAGAAACTGTTCTACGGTCTTTTGTATGTCCTGTTGTTGAATGAGGTATGTCATAGTCGTTTTCATGGCATAAATTTTATCATGGCTGGGTGAGATTGACAAGAAATTTTAAAAATGTATAATTGTCTTATGGAAAAGAAGAAAGGACATACGATTATGATGAACGAAGAGCTTTATGAGAAACTGGAACAGGAATTAGAGAAGAATCATGTAGAGGAAGATGTGGAGGATGTGCTCCTCGATCTGGCGGAAAATATAGCAGAACGCGGAATTATGGATAAAGAAGTCATCTTTAAGCAATCCTATGGAAGGACGGAGGTTCACGGCTGCGGAGTCTGCGCGGAGGAAGACGGAGAGACCAGCGTGCTGATCAAATGGATTCGTGTAGGGAAAAAGGAGTTTGAGATCGACGATTATTTCCTCTAGAGACAGGCCGTATCAGCTGCACGGAGATGAAATGGAGGAAAGAATCAAATGACTGGAATCAGACAGCAGTATACAGTAAAAGACCTGGGAATCGACCTGCTCTGCGATATCGCGGGCGCGTTCCTTTTTAATATCGGGATCTATAATTTCGCGGTGAACGCGGAGTTCGCCCCTGTCGGCGTCTCCGGTATCGCCCTTATTTTGCGTTACTTATTCGGACTTCCCATGGGTATCGTGAGCATCCTGCTCAACATACCGATCCTGCTTGTCAGCTATAAGCTGCTGGGAAGACGGTTCCTGCTCCGCTCCATGAAGAGTATGGTGATCTTCGCCCTCGTGCTGGACTATGTGATGCCCATCATTCCTGTTTATGACGGAAATCCGTTCTATGCATCGATCTGTACCGGTATCTTTTCGGGGCTGGGACTTACGATTGTTTACCTGCGGGGCGGTTCTACAGGCGGCACGGACTTCCTTGTCATGGCTATCAGGAAGCTGTTTCCCCACCTGACGATCGGCCAGATCTCTCTGGTGGTGGATGCCGTAGTCATCATGGCCGGCGGCTTCGTGTTCCGCAATCTGGACGCGGTGATCCTGGGTATGATCTCCTCCATCGTGACCACCATGGTCATCGACAAGATCATGTACGGTCTCGGCGCCGGAAAGCTGATGCTTATCGTTACGTCGTGCGAGGCAGCGGTGGCAGCCGCCATCGAGGAGGCCACAGGGCGGGGCTGTACGTTTCTGGAAGGACAGGGCTCCTACTCACTGGATGAGAAGAAGGTCGTTATGTGTGCATGTAATAACAGCCAGGTAATCCCCATCAGACGCGAGGTCCATGAGATCGATAAGGGTGCGTTTATCATTATCACAGATTCGAATGAGGTATTTGGAGAGGGCTTTAAGCCAATCGAGATCATATAACAGTAAGAGCGGGATGCAATCGTATTCCCGCTCAAATTCTATCTTATCACCATTGTTATCAATACGTTTCATTCCCTCCTCTTTTATAATCCCGGACTTTGCCTGATCCGCCGCCCTCTGTACCTTTTTCGTCTTCCTTTAAGGCGGAATGGGAGAGATGCTTTTGCTTGCTGGCGGCGTGATCGACGATGGAGTCCTTCTTTAAGAAGCTGGCCCGTTTGATGATGTCGGTGCCGAATTTGCTGCGGATCTGGTCAACCGCCTTTTCCATCTCCTTCATCTTCCTGGACTGCTCCGATTCAAACAGGCTGATCTGGCTGAACTCGTCGTCAGATATCTTCGTTGCGCGCACTCCGATCAAGCGGAGCGGCGTGCGGTCCCAGAACTCCTTCAGCAGGCGGCAGGCGTTCTCGTAAAGCACCGTGGTGGAATCCGTGGGGCTGTTAAGCGTCGTCTGGTGGGACTGTACATGAAAGTCCCAGTCCTTGATTTCCACACAGACACAGTCACAGATCACGTGATCTGCGCGGAGCCGCGCTCCTACAGTCTCACAGAGGGACAGGAGCACATTGAACGCCGTATCGAGGTCATCCACATCGCGGGACAGCGTGGTGCTGTTGCCGTAGCCTTTGTTGATGGGCTCGCGTTCCGCCACGGGAGAAGGATCGATGCCGCAGGCATAGTCGTGAATCTGTATGGCATATTTTTCGCCCAGAATGGGTTTTAGCAGCTCCACATTGCAGGCGGCCAGCTGGCCGATGGTGTGGATTCCGATTCCCTCCAGCTTATTCTGGGCGGAACGGCCCACGAAAAACAGCTCCCGGATGGGAAGCGGCCACATCTTCTCCGGGATCTCATCGGGAAAGAGGGTGTGGCACATGTCGGGCTTCCTGAAATCGGAGGCCATCTTTGCCAGAAGCTTGTTGGGGGCAATCCCGATATTCACGGTAAAACCCAGCTCCCGGCAGATGCGTTCACGGATCTGATTGGCCGTGGTCCACGGATCCCCGAAGAGATGGATGGTGGAGCTCATGTCCAAAAACGCTTCGTCGATGCTGAATTTTTCAATATCAGGGGTGTAGTCGGATAAGAGGTTCATCAGGAGAGTGGAGTAATGAATATAGACATCGAACCGCGAGGGGACGACACACAGTCCCGGGCACTTTCGCAGAGCCTGAACCAGCGGCTCCCCGGTAGTGACGCCATACTTTTTCGCCGGTGTGGACTTGGCCAGCACAATGCCGTGACGGGAAGCGGCGTCCCCGCCTACCGCGGAGGGAATCGTGCGGAGATCCAGCGCCTCCGGATCCTCCGTCAGACGGTAGACAGACTCCCAGCTTAAAAATGCGGAATTAACATCAATATGAAAGACAAGCGGACTCTGTGCCATAAGATTCCCTCCCTGTGTAAATGAAGAAATGATCTGCTTCTATTATATCGAATATATGTTCGCAAGTAAAGAGGAAACTTAAAGGCCAGACCTCTTAACCGGAATAAATGAAAAATAGAAGGAATAGGATAAAATAAAATCATACAGGGTGGTATGAGGATGAAGCAGGTCATACTATTTATTCTGTGCCTTGTGCTGTGCACGGGAATATGCGGGAGGGTTACGGCACAGGCGGAGACGGACGGGCAGGAACAACAAAATCAGAAGGATGAACTGGGGCTGTATGCGCAGTCGGCTGTTTTGATGGATGCGAAAACAGGCAGAATCCTGTATGGGAAAAATGAGGGGGTGGCCCGTCCCATGGCGAGTACGACGAAGATCATGACCTGCATCATAGCCCTGGAGTATGGAAATCTCTCCGACACTGTGACGGCGTCCCAGAATGCAGCGGCCCAGCCGAAGGTTCATTTGGGCGTGTATAAGGGGCAGACCTTCCGGCTGGAGGATTTACTCTACAGCCTGATGCTGGAATCCCACAACGACGCGGCCGTGATGATCGCAGAGCATGTGGGCGGAAGTGTGGAGGGCTTTGCGGCTCTGATGAATCAGAAGGCCAGGGATTTAGGGTGCGGCGACACGTATTTTATCACACCCAACGGGCTGGACGCCAGCAAGGAGGAGAACGGCCAAATGAAGGAGCACTCCACGACCGCTGCGGATTTAGCCCGCATCATGAATTACTGTATCGGCACGTCACCGAAAAAGGATGAATTCCTGAAAATTACGGGGACACAGAGCTATTATTTTACGGATCAGGATGGGAAACGCTCCTACAGCTGCCAGAACCACAATGCGCTGCTGACCATGATGAGCGGCGTATTCTCCGGCAAGACCGGATTTACGGGGGGAGCGGGTTACTCCTATGTAGGGGCGTTAGAGGACGGAGAGCGGGAGTTTACCATCGCGCTCCTGGGCTGTGGATGGCCGCCTCACAAGACGTATAAATGGTCGGATGCCAGAAAGCTGTTCGGGTATGGAAAGGAACACTATCAGTACCGGGAGGTCTACCAGGAAAAGACATTTCCCGAAATTCCGGTGGAAAACGGAGTCCCCCTTTCCGGAAACCTGGGCGATCCGGTGGTGGTTCATGCCGATTTAAATCTGAAGGATGAGGAAAAGAGCTTAAAGCTTCTCATGGCTGAGGACGAGGAAGTGACCGTATCCGAGGAGCTTCCGGACCGTTTAAAGGCGCCGCTTAAGAAGGGGCAGACCGTGGGAACAGTGACGTACCGCCTGCAGGGAGAGACCGTAAAGACATTTCCTGTCTATCTCACCGAGGATGTGGAGAAAATCACCTTCCGGTGGTGTATCGACCGTGTGATCCAGCTCTTCCGGTCACCATTTTCATTTGTAAATAAACTGCTGGGGGCCTGATGGCTCAAGCTGGGGGCTTTTAGGAATGGGGCGTTTGTGATATACTAGGAGCATTGAGAAAGAATGAACGAAAGAAAGAGGCGTACAGAATGGAAGAGAATTTAAACGGAACGGCAAAACATTACACAGGCAGAATCCCTCTGGAGGGGCTGCCCAATACGAGAGATCTTGGCGGCATACATACCATGGATGGAAAGCAGATTGTACCGGCACGGCTGATTCGGAGCGGAGCGCTCTATGAGGCTACGCCGGCGGACATAACGCGTCTGACAGGGGAGTGCCGTCTGGGGACGGTGGTGGATTTCAGAACCTCCGTGGAGAGAAGCCAGAAGCCGGACCCGGAGATAGACGGCGTCATCAACATTTTCAATCCGATTCTGAACGAGGAGACGGTGGGGATCACCTTTGAGGACGAGGAGGAGGGAAAGCCGAAGCAGGATGCTTTAATCGGAATGCTGGAACACGCCTCTTCCCTGGGCGGGAATCCGGAGCTCTATGTGGATAAGCTGTATGAGAATCTCGTCATGGATGAACATGCGGCGGCGTATTACAGCCGCTTTTTCGATATCCTTCTGGAGGCAGACGACCGTGCGGTGCTCTGGCACTGTACCGCTGGAAAGGACCGGGTGGGCGTGGGAACAGCCCTTCTGCTGTCCGCCCTTTCCGTAGACAGGGATACGATTATCCGGGATTTTGTCCGGACGAATGATTACGTGATGGAAAATGCGGTGAAGACTGCGGACATGGTGCGGGAAAAGACGAAGGACGTGAGGCTTGCAGAGTGCGTGAAGGTGCTTTTGACGGTATCGGAGGATTATATCCGCCATGCGTTTTCCGCCATGGAGACCGCCTGCGGTTCCGTGGAAGCCTATCTGAATGAACGGATCGGCATAAATGAACGGAAGCAGGCGGAACTGAAACGAAAATTTCTTATTTCATAAGAAAGCGGATTTTATTTTCATAAGAAAGCGGAAGCCGCCGCCGTGTGCGTTACCGGCTGCGCGTTCAAAATCAGGACATCTCCGTCGCGGACGTGGGTCTGGCCCGTCGGAACGAGGGAGCGGCCCGCCCTGCGTATGAGAAAGATCAGGGTGTCTGCGGGAAGCGTAAGCTCCGACAGCGGTTTGTTCACCCATGGATGGTACCGGCCGATCCGGACTTCGCGGAGCTTCATGCCGCTTTTGTCCGCATAGGCCGGACTGTTCAGGATGATGGTGTCATCCGCCGTGATGAGCGTGCTTCCGTTGGGAATCAGCGTCTTCCCATCCCGCAGAACCATGACGGCCAGCATATCCTCCGGGATGGAGATATCCTGGAAGGTATGGCCGATCCAGGGATGTCCCTCGGGGAGACGGACCTCGGTCAGATGGATGGACTGGTCTTCCTGATAGTCGTTAAAGGTCTTGAAGATATCGTCGGTGGAACCGATTACTTCCAGCTTCTTCGCCATCCATGGAAGCAGAGAGCCCTGAATGGCCACCGACAGGAGGCAGACGCAGAACACGATATGAAAGATGTCGTATTCCATGGCGGCCGGACTCAGGACCGTGGTGATGGCAAAGACGATGGAGGCGGCTCCCCGCAGGCCGGCCCAGGAGATCAGCAGCTGCTGGCGGAAGGGTACTTTAAAGGGCCGCAGTATGATGTAGATGGCCGCGGGCCGCGCGATCAGAAGCATGAAGGCCATAATGCAGACGGAAGGGACCAGTACGGGAATGATCCTGGAAGGAAAACACAGGAGCCCCAGCAGGAAAAACAGAATAATCTGCATCATTCCGGTGATGCCGTCAAAAAAGTGGACGAGTTCCACTTTTCCTTTTATCTTGCTGTTGCCCAGGATAATACCAGCGATATAGACGCTTAAGAAGCCATTGCCGGAGACTGAGGCTGAGAGACCGTAGGTTAAGACTGCAAGGGCCATGGTGAGAATCGGAAGCATTTCTCCGGAAAAAAACTGTTCAGAGTTTAAAAGCTTCGATCCGGCCAGGCCGGCTGCCACGCCGAACAGGATACCGTACAGCACCTGCGCCGAGAAGACGAGGGCGACGGAGCCGGCGGAAGAGTGGCCCGCCATCATGCCCAGTACGATTGTAGTCAGCATATAGGCGACGGGATCGTTGCTTCCGCTCTCCACCTCGAGGATGGACGCCATACCGTCTACAAGGTTAAGCTTTTTCATGCGGAGAATGGAAAATACGCTGGCGGCATCCGTGGATCCGAGTACGGAGCCGATTAAAAGTCCTTCCAGCAGGGAAGTCTTCAGAATAAAATGGCAGAAAAGGCCGGTTAAGAGTGCGGTAAGTATGACACCGGCGCTGGAAAGCAGCACAGCCTTTTTTGCCACAGGCCTGGCGGCCTCCCAGTTGGTACAGAATCCTCCATAAAACATGATGAAAATCAGGGCGACGGAACAGATGCTCTCCGCGAGTCCATAGTTGGAAAAGGGAATCCGGAAGATTCCGTCTGTCCCGAACATCATGCCCAGAATGATAAAGAGGAGAAGGGAGGGGACGCCGATGCGGGTTGACAGGCTCCCTGCAAAGATGCACAGGATGCAGATAAATGCAGCCATAATTAAATATAACTCCATGTGTTCACTCCTTTCTGAGTATAAAATTTCATCATAAAGTATAACAGGAGGACGGCGGAAAAAGTAAAACGGAGAGGAATTGAAACGAAATCTTAACGGCGGGGGTTTTAAGAAACCGGGGATTATGCTATACTGGGAGGCGGTGTTATTTACCGATGAAAGGAAGTCAGATCTGTATGAATATGAAAAAAATAATAACCGTGCTGGCGGGAAATACGCTTTACGCCCTGGCCGTGTCCCTCTTTATCCTTCCAAACGGCCTCATCACCGGCGGGACGACGGGACTGGCATTGGTGGCTCAGTATAAGCTCGGGATTCCCATCGCGGCGTTCGTCGGCGTTTTTAATGTGGTGATGTTTGTGGCGGGGGCGGCGGTTCTCGGCAAAGCGTTCGCATTTACGACAATTATCAGTACTTTTTACTATCCGTTTATACTCGGCGTCTTTGAAGGACTGTTCGGCTCCTCTCCCCTCACCGGGGATACGATGCTGGCGACCGTTTTTGCCGGACTCCTGATCGGCGCGGGAATCGGCATGGTGATCCGTGCGGGGGCATCGACCGGAGGTATGGATATACCGCCGCTGATTCTCAATAAGAAGTTCCGCCTTCCGGTCTCCATGACGATGTCGGTGTTCGACTGTCTGATCCTGCTGACCCAGATGGTGTTTGCAGGCAAGGAGAAGATCCTGTACGGAATTCTGCTGGTGCTTCTCTACACCATGGTGCTGGATAAGGTGCTGATGATCGGACAGAACCAGATGCAGGTCAAAATCATCAGCGAGCAGTGTGAGATCATCAGCGAGGCGATCCAGAACCGGATGGACCGGGGAACGACGCTGCTCCTGATCGAGGGAGGCCATTTGAGAAAGGCATCCTATGCGGTGCTCACGGTCGTATCGGGCCGGGAGCTGTCGAAGCTGAACGAACTCGTCATGGGGCTGGACTCCAATGCATTTATGATTATCAACCAGGTCAGCGAGGTGCGCGGCCGTGGATTTACCCTTCACAAGGAGTATAAATAAGGGAAGAATCTTACAGAAAACTGACTAACATTTACAGTTTTGGAAACTCTATTGACTTCCGCTTCTGCGTGGTATATACTTTGCCCGAAGCGCAGAAAGGAAGTGTGCACTTATGGTGAGAAGAGGAAAGCTTCTGGCCGTTCTGCTGGCTGTCATCACAGTGCTGGCGGCTGGCGGCTGTTCAGGGAAAAGCGCGTCTCAGGCAGCGGGAGCCGCAGAGACGAAATCGGCGAAAGCCGCAGAGACGACAGCGGCGACAGCCACAGAGGCCGCGAAGGATGAGGCTGCGCCGTTTCGCGCAGAGATAGAAAAAGAGGAAGAGACGACTCCGGAAGGTATGGAGAAAGAGGCCCGGGCGGCAGCTGGTCCGGGAGCAGAGGACGGCGGCGCGGCAGAATCGGAGGCAGGAGATAAGGATATCGAGGCATTTGCGGAGCTGGTCCAGGAAACGGTAGCGGACAGGGACATGGAGGCTCTGGCGGATCTGGCCGCATTCCCCTTAAATCTGGAGACTGCTGATGGAGAGAAGATGACTTTTGCAGACAGAAACGAGTTCTTAAAACAGAATCCGGATCTGATCTTCGGGGACGATTTGATGGTGGCGATCGCAGGAGTTGACACGGCGACACTGGAAGCGAACGCGGATGGCGTGACCATGGGAGAGGAAAATCCCCATATCCGCTATAAAAAGACAGAGGATGGTACATTTCGCATAATGGACATCCGGGAATGACGTGTGCAATAGTTACAAATTAGACAACGGAAACTTGTGTATTTCGCTGGAAGTTAAGAAAGATTGTGAAAAAATGCTGACAAGTTATTAGGACTGCATGATGTGGATTATGAAAAATCCATAGAATGCAGTTCTTTTTTTTCCAAAAAAACCTTGAAATTTGTCATAATTAATTATACAATTATAATCGGCAGAAATTGGTGTTATTCTACGGATCTTTGTTAATTACTTAACAGAGCCCGTACAAATATTACAAAATGGAGGATTGCAAAATGAGTAATTCAGCACAGACATCAGCAAGCAACAGAATCAATGCTTTGCTTGATGAGAACAGTTTTGTTGAAGTCGGCGCCTATATCACGGCCAGAAATACAGACTTCAACATGACATCAAGGGAAACCCCTGCTGACGGTGTTGTTACCGGTTACGGTACCATCGAAGGATGCCTTGTGTATGTGTACAGCCAGGACGCATCCGTACTGGGTGGTTCCATCGGCGAAATGCATGCAAAAAAAATCGTTAATCTTTATGCGGCGGCCATGAAGATGGGCGCTCCGGTCATTGGCCTGATCGACTGCGCAGGCTTAAGACTTCAGGAAGCTACCGACGCCCTGGACGGATTTGGCCAGCTTTATTTAAGCCAGACCATGGCTTCCGGTGTGATTCCGCAGATCAGCGCAGTGTTTGGAACCTGCGGCGGCGGTATGGCGGTTTCCACAGCTATGGCTGATTTCACATTTGTGGAGAGCAAGAACGGTAAATTATTTGTGAATTCCCCGAACGCACTGGCTGGCAACTATACCGGCAAATGCGATACGGCATCCGCTGATTTCCAGAGTAAGGAAACCGGACTGGCAGATTTTACAGGCGATGAGGCGGAAATTTTAAGCGGTATCAGAACCCTGGTTACCATCCTCCCGGCCAATAACGAAGATGACATGTCCTATGACGAGTGTAACGACGATTTAAACCGTGTGTGCTCCGATCTCGCAAACTATGTGGGAGACACGGCCATCGCGCTGACACAGATTTCTGATGATAATTTCTTCATGGAAGTGAAGAAGGATTACGCTCCTTCCATGGTAACCGGATTCATCCGTATGAACGGAACGACGGTGGGCGCTGTTGCCAACCGCACAGAATCCTATGATGAGAGCGGCTTAAAGACTGCTGAGTACGACGCGGTTTTAACCTCTCAGGGCTGCACCAAGGCTGCGGAATTCGTAGAGTTCTGCGATGCATTTAATATCCCGGTGCTTACTCTTGTCAATGTAAAGGGCTATAAAGCCAGCAAATGCACCGAGAGAAAGATCGCTAAAGCGGCGGCTAAGCTTACGTATGCATTTGCCAATGCGACAGTTCCGAAGGTAACGGTTGTCATCGGACAGGCGTTCGGAACCGCTTATTTGACGATGAACAGCAAGTCAATCGGCGCCGATATGGTTTACGCATGGCCGGATGCTTCCATCGGCATGATGGATGCGAAGGAAGCAGCGAAGATCATGTATGCGGATGAGATCGGCAAGGCGGACGACAGCGTTTCCTTAATCAATGAGAAGGCGGAAGGCTATCAGACTTTACAGTCCAGCGCACTGGCCGCTGCAAAGAGAGGCTATGTTGATGATATCATCGATGCAAGCGAGACAAGAGCCCGCGTGATTGCTGCATTTGAGATGTTATTCACGAAGAGAGAGGATCGTC
>OWIW01001412.1_pt1 | contig 12863 bp, 16 predicted proteins | sample 2433821 | NCBI WGS metagenome assembly OWIW01 (sample SAMN05065751, study PRJEB22554) | human gut metagenome | biome: ENVO:2100002; feature: ENVO:00000062; material: ENVO:00002003 | host: Homo sapiens | place: USA | reverse complement strand
TTAATAATCATTGGTGATATATGCTAATCGTTGGTAATCACTACCTACTTGCCTACAATGGAAATTCATTAACTGTAAAAGGTAGCGACAGGACTTATACATGCAAATTGAATTCATATGGTTATGTAACAGAAGTTACAGAGGACAATGATGAAAAGGACGGGGCAATTTATTACACTCTTGAATATGATAAAAACGGTTATTTGCAACGTATTGAGCAACGTTATAGTTATAATGAATCTCGGAAACGTGTGAGCGAATGTACATGGAGAGACGGAAACCTTATAGAATCTAAACTCACCGATTATTATGAAGATGGCACTGACATAACGACGGTAAAATACTCTTATTCCAAAACAACCACACCCATTAATATTGACCTATTTTATATTGATGGAGGATATATAGACGTACTTGAACCACTTGATTTGTTGGGATTCTATGGCAGGCAAAGTGCTAAATTGCCTAATAAGGCTGATATCACCTATTCAGGTGAGTCAGAATCGGAAAGCGATGATTTTGGCGTTTACACATTAAATGGCGATGGTACTGTTGCAAGAATAGATTGCGGGTCGGTTTCTTATGAACTGATTTACTAAACAAAATGGTCAGAGGGACAGACTTTGTGCAACAGGGTTAATTTATAGACCCTCTGCACAAGTTTGTCCTTTCTATTTGACTTGTATATTTCATAAATTTTTTGTATATTTACATCATTATCAAAGATTTAATCACAACATAAATTTTAGCTAAAATGAAAAGAAAAACACCAAAAATTGAATGAACAGCAGGTACGGAAACAAAAGAGGGCATGGAATTATCCTATGTTGCCAAATCCGTGAGTTATGACGATGATTTTGCAATGACGCTTATTGTTGCACGCCAAAAAGATAATCCTACACCCATAGAGTTTTGATATATGTTTGCATTGGATATAGACCCAGCACAAGAAGTATCCATGACTTTTCAGAAGCGAGGACGAGGGTTTGCAGGCATGTCTTTTCTGATAAATCCAGCAATCGAAATACCTGCAATAGCCTTTCCGAACATCGTAACGTTTTCAGAATCTTCTACAACCTTGAATATGCTTCAAACGCATATCGACAGCGATACAATCATATTCGATTATACGACAACGGAGGGCAAACAAAGTGTATTCAAATTCCCACTCACGGGTTTCAACGAGAAATATTTAGAGCAGTTCATATAGATTTTATTTTTTTATATCTTTAATATAAATATCATATTTCATGGGACTAAGTTCAAATATTTTATGGCATCAAACAACGTTAGATGGTTTAAAAGGTATCCTTAACGAACAAGGTTTTTTTTATTCGTATAGTCTAGAGTCAATTTTATCTAGAGAATCTAAAAATAACCTAAATGTCGCATTCCCCATGGTGAGCTTGTGTGATTTGCCTTTTTCAGAACTTAATGATTATATAAAAAAATATGGTGGTTATTTAATTGGGATGAAACGTACATGGGGAAAATCCAATGGGCTCGCTCCTGTTTGGTATTGCGATTCCGAATCTACTATATTAAATGCCATTATTGACAGATATAATCAAATAGAAGTCAATATAAAAAATGGCAAAAATTTCACTATTAGCCGCGAAATATTTTTATATACATTAAGCCATATAAAAAACTATGAAGGACAATTAATTGCTCATGATTTCAATAAATATAGATTCTATGATGAACGAGAATTCAGGAGTGTCCCTCGATATAAAGAATTAAAAAAATTGCATCCTACAATACAACCCTATTTATCAGAAAAGGATTATCAAGACTACAAACGCAAACACAAAAACACTTTAATTAAAACATTAAAACTATCTTTTGAGTGGGAAGATATTCGTTATATTGTTGTAAAGCGAAAACAAGACATTAAAACTATCAGTGAGTTGCTCCAAAATCTTGCGCCAGATATTCATCCACAAATATTCACAACCCAACAAATATTAGAAGATGTCATTGGATGTAATCACAATAGGCAATTATCTATTTCCGATGCAAAATGACCACAACATTTTACTTTAATAGTCAAAAATTTCTTCTTTAGACAAATACAAAAGCAACACAACACTCTTAAAAGGAGAGAGCAGGGAGCAGGGGAAAATTTTCCCGCGCCTTTTTCTCAACAGATACGAGGACAGACTTTGCAGTTTTGCAAGGTCTGTCCTTTTTCTTTTTCAAACAGATGTCGGGGTCTACGAACATCTAAAAATCATCACAAATAACTAAAAACGAATTAATTATGACAAATCACAAGGGTAAAACACATTGAGCAATGTAGAGCCATTGACTTAATCAAATGACAATTAACAAATTACAACCTTATTTTATTCACTTGCAGTTGGCAAAAGGCTCTCCATAGGGTACACATTAAAGGGAAAATCAATCACACTATTATTCATAACTACTTGATTTAACGATTGATGCCTCTTTAGCTCAGTTGGTAGAGCACGACACTCTTAATGTTGGGGTCCAGGGTTCGAGCCCCTGAGGGGGTACAAAGCAAAAGACTGATAATCAATGATTATCGGTCTTTTTGTTTTTGTGCGTCTGCCCTGTTGTCGGGCTTTTTCGGATGGGAAAAAGGGCGTTTTCGGGGAAATGTTATACACTTTGTTATACACAAAATCGGTTGGTTAAACTTGTTTGCGCAACAATGCAAACAAATGAATATCAGCATTTACACCGTTTTCGCACGATGGAGAAAGAAATGAAAATATACAAACCCGAAATAAGCTCTCCGATAGCAATTCCGCTTGCCGAGAGCAGCGTTCATGCCGGGTTCGCCTCCCCCGCCGATGATTTTCTGAAGGACAGCTCGATCTGAACCACCTGGTCGTAAAGTATCCCGAGGCGACATTCTTCGCACGGGTCGAGGGCGATTCGATGAAGGACGAGGGGATTGCCGAGGGCGATATTCTCGTGGTGAATAAAAGCATCGAACCGTACAACGGCTGTCTGGCCGTGGCGTTCGTCGATGGGGAGTTCACCCTCAAGCGTGTGAAAATGGAACCGGACAAGATTCTGCTCATCCCGGCCAATCCGAAGTACAAGGCCATCGAAATCTCCCCGGACAACGAATTCGCAGTTCGGGGCGTAGTCAACTACATCGTAAGAAAAGCCTGATCCGGGCAACCTATCCGGCCTACTCACAATCAAGGTAATACAAGCATCCGAAAAGCACCGTTTTTGTAGTTCTAACAGCCCCAAACAATACAAAGGGAGAACAACCCGTTTGGTTGCCGGAATAGTATGTTTGGACTTTGTGACGCGAATAACTTCTATGCGAGCTGCGAAAGGGTATTTAATCCGTCGTTGATTGGACGCCCTGTCGTGGTGCTTTCAAATAACGACGGCTGCGTTATTGCGCGATCAAATGAAGCCAAGAAACTCGGTATTGAAATGGGTGCGCCCTACTTTCAGATCAAGCAACTCGCCCGCCGCGGCAATGTCGCTGTTTTCTCATCGAATTTTGTGCTCTATGGCGACATGTCCCGGCGGGTCATGGGGTTGTTGAAAAAGTTCGTTCCGGCAACCGAGGTCTATTCTATCGACGAGGCGTTTCTGGATTTTTCGGGGGTCGATCCTGCGGCGCTCGATGGACTCGGCCATGAGATCGCTCGAACGGTGAAACAATATACTGGCATCCCTGTCAGCATCGGCATTGCGCCGACAAAGACCCTTGCAAAGATTGCATCGAAGCTCTGCAAACAATACCCGAAATTAGATGGCTGTTGCTTCATGCACCGCCCGCAGGACATTGAAAAGGTACTCCGCAAATTCCCGATCGAGGATGTTTGGGGTGTGGGCCGACGCTATGCGAAGATGCTCAAGGCAAACGGCGTCAACACAGCCTGGGACTTTACGCAACTTACGCCCGAGTGGGTGCGCAAACGCATGTCTATTGTCGGGCTACGCATGTGGAAAGAGCTGCGCGGCGAGGCGTGCATCGGGTTCGAGCAGGCTCCGGCAAATAAAAAGCAAATCGCCACGACGCGGACATTCGCCCACGACATCGACGACTTCGGGGAACTGCACCAGCGCGTCGCCCAGTATGCGGCCTCATGTGCCGAGAAACTCCGCAAGCAGAACAGCGTATGCGGGGAGATCGTCGTATTCATTTTGACCAACCGCCACAAGGACAACATCCCCCAGCATTATGAAAGCCGCCTGTTGAAACTCTCCGTCCCGTCAGACAGCACGCTGGAGCTGACGAAGTATGTCTCCTTGCTGCTCCGGCAGATTTTCCGAAAAGGTTATGCCTACAAGCGGGCGGGCGTGATACTCTCGGACATCAGTTCAAAGACCGGAACGCAGCGCGATATGTTCGACGCCACCGACCGGGATAAGCATGACAGGCTGATGAAAGCGATAGACGGGCTGAACGCCGCCTATGGCAAACCGAAGATCGTCACGGCTGCCGAGGGTTTTGAACGGTTCAGGATGAACCGTAACCATCTGTCTGGAAAGTTTACGACCGATTGGGAGCAAATTATTCGGATTAAATCCGGATAAAATATAAAATAATCGTATTTTTACAAAAATAAATACATAAGAGAAAATGGCACGCGAGGTTATACTCAAAATTTCACTCGATGATTCTTGGGATGAATACGACACAATCAATGAGAATTTATTTATTGAAGATTTATTTCCCGAAGAACATTTGAAAGACGGCGTAAATGCAATCCGAGTTTTAAAATTCGCCGATTCTGCGCAATTTAACAGCAAAGACGAAGCATATAGAATTATTGACCGCGATACCATAAAGATGAATAATGGCGACACGATGGTTGATGTATCCACAGCATATATGGCTATTGATTTTGCCCGCGACGATGAACGGGGGAAAACTGCGGATGTAATAAATTCATGGAAAGCAGTAGAAGATATTTTACCCCATGATCTTGAACGTGTACTCGTGAAAAATGATAAACAGAAATGTTACGATGTCGGGTACATTATACAAGGAAAGTGGCATTCCAAAGTCGGCAAAGTTACATATTGGAAAAGATTTGCTTTATAGCATTTGAAGATAACGATTCTTTGGGAAGATGGAACCCAGGTTATTCGGATTAATGTTGGAATAAAAAAGCTGATAGTTTTCTATCAGCCCTTTCTGTCAATCTGCTTTATCGCAAAGTTTCGCCGTAAACAGACCCTCCATGTTTTTCAAACAATTCCTCCATTTCCCGATCACTGATTCGTCAAGGGTAGCGTTCAGTATTTATATCGGATCGGTTTTACAAAAATATATCTGTAAATTAATTTAGCAATTAATTAGGTGAGATATTTTTTCGTGATATAGGATTGACCTTACACAAAACAAAAGACCTAAAGCTGAATTCTACCTTTTACAACTTTCACAACACTTACGACCTCATTTTTTTCGGGCTTACCAATGGGATATTTCAGCACCAGGCTATCACCTTTCTGCGCAACAGGCAATTTATGCGTGGAGTAAACTCCTCTTATCGTATCACCTTTATACTCGAACTCATAGCTGATATTCATCTTGAAATAGTTATCCCTTAACGGATAGGTCTTCGTTTCATACACATACGCTCTTACATATTCGTATTCTTTTGGCCGGCAACCAAATACCGACAATAACGATACGAAAAAAAGTAAAGTGATGATCTTTGTGCTTTTATTTATATCCATAGGCCTTGAGATAAGCGTTCCATGCTGCTTTTGTATTTGAACCGCGTCCTTTATATCCACCGAACTGAGATGATACCCGGATGCCAAATCTATCGAAAATAACGCAGCAATGCAAATCGCAGCGGTCAAAAGCGCAGTCTCCATAATAGCGTATTTTCAAAGTTTATAGCAACTTACATTGCTATAACTTCAGAGCAGGCGGTCGAAGGCGGTTCATTTCGCTTTGCAGAAACCTGTTCGGTATGTGAAGATAATTGAACCGATAGGTTATTCGGAATAAAGTCCTCCATTTTTTATTTGGAATATCCAAGTCGGAATATCATCTTCAAGCGAGAAAATTGATGGTTGTACATAATCTCTATACAAAAAAGATTTTGTTTCTGCGGTTTTATCAAACATTCCCTCTGGTATATTGCCGGACACGATGAAAATCCGGTTATTATGGGTAAAACAACCTGCTGTTTTTTCTCTTTTTCGACCGGGGTATTTGGCTTAATTCGACAAAAAAGTCTGTTCCGTTCTCAATAGGTTTTATGCTTACTCTGAAATATTTATATTCGTTGTTATTTACATCCGGATCAGATGATTTCTGCAACAGCGAATCCAAACCGACTAAAAATGTCGAATCCACAACCGCCAGAACAGGCAAAGAATATTGTGCTGTTTCCATCGTGGGATTACGTTTCCCACCGACCTGGGCCAGCAATTCTCCGCTATATGTCAATAGTGCCAATATACAAAGGAACTTTTTCATCGCCTATATTTATTAAAATTTATTAAAGTCGGCTCTTTTCGATCTTGAGCCGAATGGTATCTTTTGTTGCGTCGGGACATAATAAATATGGAATTGGGGGGGGGTATTCAAACCGCGCTTCCTGTATTCATTAGTGAGATGGGTTGCCGCGCCCATGTCTCCCGTCTTATTATTACCAAAATCTGATGGAAACGGATTATTCGGATGACTGTGATTAATTTCCCGAACTATATATCCATCTCCTACTTGTCCGTTAATTAAATTGGGGATGGCAGCCTCTTGGCGTGCAGTATGCGAAGTAGTGATGAAATTCAATCCTTTGTCACCTTCAATCCCAGTCATAATTTGGCCTATTTCAACCTTGCTCTCACTTCCGGTAATATGATCCGCCATGAAATTGAATAAAGCCGTTCCATTGTCATCGCCTCTCATCCGAAAAACATCATAAGAACCTACCGCAACACCGTCGGGAGAATATGTGTAAGTTTTTTGAGATTCAATAGTCTCATATTCATATTCCAGTCCATGTCCCGTGCGTTGCCATTCGCCATCCACTTGTTTCACCATATAAAACGCATCGATTTTATCTGTTTCTATATGGTTGACAATATTTCCTTTATTATCAAATTTCCATACATCTTCCCCATTTCTCGATCATCTCTTTTATACTCCGATTCATTTCCTCACGTTCGGTGTCAGTCAAATTCTCGGTGGCAAATTCACGCCAAGAAGTTTAGGATTAAGCCCTTCCACGGCATCCAACATCAATTCCTTTGAGACATATACATTCTCTCGGGGATTAATTGTTTTGGGGTCAATACAGTCCGGTATGTTTTAATTCTGTGTCGTATGAAAAAAGAGAGTTACAGCGTATCTTCAACCTACCCAGAGATAATTTCGGCTGGCGTACACGATAAATATAACTTCGCAAAGTGTCAAAATGAAGATTAACAGCAGATAAAAATACCAGTATTCAGGTCTGCACCCTTTTTTATTTATGACAAATAATAATACGAATGAAAGAATGGGCATAATGCACAATAAATCCATGATATTGGTTCGGAATAACACTCCCGCACAAAGACAATAGATAGGGAAAACTATGAACCCCGCAATAGCTATATTTGCCAATGTCCATCCCAGAGGAGGATATTTTGTAAGATTCAACAGCCCGATTACAGCACACAGAGCAAAAAACATATCCTGTGCAGAGTAAAGATATGATTTATAACTGACCAAGCCCAAAATACCTTCCTGAAAATATCGGTTAAGCGGATCAAGCAATATATACAAGCATGACAAAATAATTACGGCCCAAATAAAAATACGCGTCTTCTTACCAGTTGGACACAGCATTTCGGTAGTCTTTTTCATTGTCGTAAAATCTATAATTTATATTTTGATCTTTGTCGATATAAACTTCTATGTAATGTGTTGCAGATGTATCTCCCGAGGTGCTGACATAGCTAAATCCGGCTTTGTTGCCGTCTTTGCTGGAATCTATATTCGAGAATTCGGATATTTTCGCATCAACAGGAAAAAAGGCCGGGCTAAAATCAGAAAGGCCGTCGTATTCGAATCTTATTGGCCCTTCGCCCCAAGACGAGCGTAAATAATTGGCAAAACCTACTGCTCCTTCTTCAAGACGGGTTACACCTTTTACCGCGCCATCATACCGCCCCATATTACCTGTATCATCCTGAAAACCATGAAACAGCTCGTGTCCCATCGCCGTTGCGCTTGAAAGCGATCCTCCGTCTACTCTTGGACGCCAAGGATTTTTGACATAAGAAATCGTTCTGGATTTATAGTCGTAAGAGGAACTTCCCGTCCAAAAAGTTCCTTCAAGGTTATATGTCTTACCAGAGCCTATCATTCGATCTGCAACCATTCTGCCCCCGCTTGTAGCGACAATCTTTGCCATATTATACATAGCTCCGGAAGCATTATTTGCAATCTTTAATTTGTTACCATCCGGATCGACATATTTGATCGGATTGCCGGCACAATACGCATACGGCGAAATCGGATGATACCCGTAGGTCAAATCTACTGAAAATAAAGCGACAATGCAAATCGCAGCGGTCAAAAGTTTAGGTTTCATAATAATATAATTTTAGGGTTACAGTATCGGTGTTTTATTGTACGGCTGCTTCCTGCATTTTCTTTCCCTCCTCGTTGCCCTTTTCGAGTTTGTCATACAACTCCTCACTCATATCTTCCCAGCCCAATGCTTGCAGCTTTTCGAAAAGGGCGGCCGATTGCGCTTCAATCTGCCGGGTACAAGCGTCCTCCTTACACCCGTTTTCCATGAGATGTTTTACAAGGGCCGCATCGAGGGACTTCCCCAGAATGATGCACGTCTTGGGATACTGCGGATAGTACTCCAACGATTTCTCCGCGCAGAGGCGGGTAAACTCGTCGTAACATTGGAATTTGTTCCGGTACCCGAACGCGAGGTCGGCAAGCTGTGACGCAACGGTTTCACGGTCGGTCAGCGGGGCGAGGTAAACCTTATTCCCGATGGTCTTGTCGCCGACTTGGAAATGCTCCTTATAGAAAAATTCCGGGGTGATCTGGTGCGTGGTGAGTTCCACGTTCACCCACTCTTCCGGGTACATCTTATCCTCGTTCCGATAGCGGATAAACACATGGGCCGGGGCATACGCTATATACGCTTCCGCACCGAGGGATTCGGCCAGCACCTTAAAGTACATCGGCAGGGAACGGCACTGTCCGGTATGCGTCCGCATGACTTTGGTTACGAACTGCTTTGTAAAATCGTCCTCACCTCCGGTATCGGCAAAATCATAGATAAACGGTTTATGCCCGTTCCCGGAATAGGGTCGGAAAAAGTATTCCGTGAGTGCCAGATTCTTCCCGGTCTTGTAGCGTTCGAGTCCGTTTGCCGCAATGAACCTTTGCAGAAACGCGACGGTTGTATCTATACCGAGGCAATAAGCGTCGTAATCGAGGTCGCCGTCGAGGTAAGCCCACTCCGCAAGGAAGACCGCACGTTTTATGCTCAAGGGAATTTTCCCGTCGAGCATATCGGCCATTTCGAGATACGCCTGCCGGTAATGCCGGCTGCGGGATTCGCCCGGCGCTCCGTTCTGCGTCAGGCCGATCTGCTGGCCGTTCGTCCGATGCAGTGAGAATCCACAAAACAGAACGAAGATGCAGATTATTCCTTTTTTGAGCGACATCTTTTCCATAGGTTTATCAGCCAACGTGCAATTCAAAGTTAGCGGATAAATCCCGAAACACCAAGCCGCAACAACCTTACAAAGGCCATCGTACATATTTAATAATCAACAAATTGACAAAAATATTTTCTTACATTGAAATGACAGGCTGAAAATGTCCTGAAAACGCCCTGCAAAAAAGGGTAAATTCGAATCTGCCCGACAGGTTGCATGGCATAGATTTAGCTGTTCGCAGAAAAAACGTTATGTGTTACCACACCGCCTTAATCGCAGCACCGAAACAGCTATCTCTGCGCTTTGACCGGAAAGCAGATCTGATTCAGGTGTTCCGGCCGTCTTACCATGTTTCAGCATTTTCCCATGCGCAGTATCCGATCGTAACGTCCGAGGAAGAGATACAGTTCTTGCGCTGGGGGTTGATTCCCTTTTGGACGGACACTCTGGAGGATGCCATAGCAATCCGCAACCGCACGATAAACGCCCGGTCAGAAACGATCTTCTCGAAGCCTTCATTCCGGGAGCCGATCCGCAAAAAGCGTTGTTTGGTTCCGGCTTCCGGATTCTTCGATTGGCGGCATGAGGGTGAACGCAAAGTTCCCTACGACATTACCGTGCATGACCTCCCCATCATAGCTTTCGCAGGGATATTCGATTGCTGGCACAACAAAGAGCTTGATGAATACGTCGGAACTTATTCGATCATCACGACCGGGGCAAACGAAATGATGCGTTACATACACAATACGAACTTCCGGATGCCGGTGATTCTGCGACCGAAAGACGAGCAGCGATGGCTCGACCCGGAACTGTCCGAGAAAGAGATTATGGGACTGCTGAAGCCCTATCCCGACAAGGCTATGGCAGGGAATATCATAGATAACGATTTTATCCGGAAATCGCCTTACGACCCTTCGATCTTGAGCATGGCGATTCCCGGATAGATCGCTCTACGCTGTGGCCGCGCCCCCCCTAAATATGGGGCAGGTGGGATTCGCGCAGTATCGGCGCAAGCGCCTCGCACATTTCAAAGGACGCCCGGTTCCGGTCGTCGATGCGAATCTGGCCGAAGGCCATATACAAAGCCGAAACCTTTATCAACCGAAACAACCTTTGCTGGATTGTCGGATGCAGTAATGCAATGCTTTCCACAAAATTTTCCGTATTGAACCCATAGTTGTTCAAGACTTCCGCAAGCGGTTTGAGATTGGAATTCGATGCTACGATTTGATCCGACGCATGAGTTCGCCGGAAATCTCGTGCAGTTCCCGGCTGCGGGTCGGTTCCATTTCCCGGGCAACGGCCGTCAATCCCTGTGTCAGTTTCCAAAGGGAAGGGCCGCCGGAAAGCCCGTCTTCGGGATTACCGTTCATCAATAATTTCTGAACGCTCTCACCTTCGGATTTAAGGAGCTTATTTGCCTTGACGAGTTTCTTGAATTCGTCGTCGAAGTCCACCTTGACGCGGCCTGCCGCATGATGTTATCCCGGCTATACAGATTCTTCGTAAAGTCTTTGGTTGCCGACACCGTTGTTTCCGTTTCAAGGGCATAAGTGCGTTCGGAAAACTGAAGGTTATCGGGCAGCCGGGAGCCGAGGTGTACCTGTTTCATCAGGCTCTCGCGCACCATCCCGTTCAGGCAGACACCATTGAGCAGATATGCCCGCATATCCACAGCCCCGTCCCCGTAGTCGGAGGTAGAGAACCGTGCGCCCATATAGACCATCACCGTTCCGTTGAATTCCGTCGGGATACTGATAGGTTCCGGGAGGATCGTTTCGACCCAGATTTTTGTGTCGCTCATATAAGCATTGCAGGGAACGGCGCCCTGGCTCATGGCTTCCGGCAGAAAGGCCGTAAGGATCTGCTCGCTGTTAAGACGCCGGTAGCTGTCCGACAATACGCCGCGCACCTGATTACCGACGGCCCGTACCAATACGCGCGTCCGGTCTGTCCAGCCGGAATGTTCGTTGAGAATCTGGGTCGCAAGCTGACGCTGCCACTCCGCGCCCTCTGAGAGCTGCCGGAGGTATTTCGACGGGACGCCCATTTTCTCGGCCAACTGCCCTACTGCGTGCGGATGAAGAGAGAAACGGCCGTTGGGCATATTCATCGTGATATATCCCTGTTCGGTGAATTTGATTACCGGAACCGTATCTTTCTTTTTGAGTTCCACGCCGATCGGGGCAATGAAATCCTGTGCAGACCGTCTTTCGGTCATTAACCGCTGGAGGGTCTGCCTGACGGTGTTCTGGTTGCTGTCGATCATGCGTTGTACTTTGTTCGTTACAACATCATTCAGTCCTTTCTGTAATTCGATTTTATTCATAGTTTCGGCCCATATTTAACCTGCCGGGCATGGCAGGGGTTAATAAATTAATAATTGATATTTTACCGGAATTAAATCGAATCAATGTCTTACAAGACATTTGATTATCCCGGCTCGCGGAGCAAAGGGCAATAACAGGCGGGCAAGGCCGGAGCCGGGGATCGAGGTATAAAAAAAGCACCTTTACGGTGCTTTTTTTGTGCCGAGACTTCAGCCTGCCACGGCGTAGGCCGCGCGTCTGTTATCTTTGCGCAGGAGCCGGGAGAATGACAAGAATATAAAATTTAGCAACTATTGGAAAAGAGAATTCCGAGAGAAACGACCAGCTTTCGATGCTTGAGTAGCACGTCAGTCAAACCAGCCAGCCCCTGAACCCGTAAGAGCGGCCGAACAGGAATAAAACACAAAAAGATAGCTGCCTTTCAGCAGCTATCTGTTTCCGGGCTACCGACAAGGCCCCGATAGCTTCATAAATCGTCTCAATGTCTTTTTAGACATCCACACTCAAATCGTTTATCGCTTCCAGATTATCTCTTACATAGCGCTTAACCAACATAAGTCTGCGTCGTATTTCTACCTGGTAAAGTGCGGCGAGGTCGAAATCGAGCATCACGCGCTGGCCGCAGATCTCGAAGATTTTATTTTGGATAGGTTGAAGTTCCATTGTTTGGGTAGTGACGGGGTTCCGTGGTCAAAGATAGTAAGAAAAACCCGAACACGTTCAGAAATTGAAGCCCTATTTCTTGGATGGTATATCAAACCCCTCGATATCGAAAAACTCGCGGAGAGTAATGCTGAAGTACTCGCAAAGAATATAAATCGAATCCAGAGAAGGGGTGCGCAGCAAGGCCTGTCTCTTATACACATCTGACGCTGCCGACGAAGCTAGAAG
>OWIW01001408.1_pt1 | contig 12879 bp, 9 predicted proteins | sample 2433821 | NCBI WGS metagenome assembly OWIW01 (sample SAMN05065751, study PRJEB22554) | human gut metagenome | biome: ENVO:2100002; feature: ENVO:00000062; material: ENVO:00002003 | host: Homo sapiens | place: USA | reverse complement strand
GATCTAAACAAAAATACCATGGAAAAGAAAAAACTCACTTCTGCCAACGGGCGCCTGATCGCCGACAATCAAAACACTCAGACCGCAGGACAACGTGGTCCTATCATGATGCAAGACCCTTGGTTTCTGGAAAAACTTGCACACTTCGACCGTGAAGTGATTCCCGAAAGACGTATGCATGCCAAAGGTTCCGGTGCATATGGTACGTTTACCGTAACACATGACATCACAAAGTACACCCGTGCTGCCATCTTCAGCGAAGTTGGTAAGAAGACGGAGTGTTTCGTGCGTTTCTCCACCGTAGCCGGTGAACGGGGAGCTGCTGATGCTGAACGTGATATCCGTGGTTTTGCCATGAAGTTCTATACAGAAGAAGGCAACTGGGATTTAGTGGGAAATAATACTCCTGTATTCTTCCTGCGCGATCCGTTGAAATTTCCCGATTTGAACCATGCCGTAAAACGTGACCCGCGCACCAATATGCGCAGTCCGAACAATAACTGGGATTTCTGGACCCTGCTGCCCGAAGCTTTGCATCAGGTGACCATCACGATGAGTCCCCGTGGTATTCCTTATTCCTATCGCCATATGCATGGTTTCGGTAGTCATACTTATAGCTTTTTCAATGCCGCCAACGAACGTATTTGGGTGAAGTTCCATCTGCGCACTCTGCAAGGCATCAAGAATCTGACCGACCAGGAGGCCGAGGCTATCATTGCCAAGGATCGTGAATCGCACCAACGCGACTTGTACGAGAGCATCGAAAAGGGTGACTTCCCGAAGTGGCAATTCCAGATACAGCTGATGACGGAAGAGCAGGCGGACGAATACCGCATCAATCCGTTCGACCTTACAAAGGTATGGCCGCACAAAGATTTCCCGCTTCAGGATGTAGGTATCCTGGAACTGAACCGTAACCAGGAAAACTACTTTGCCGAAGTAGAGCAAGCTGCTTTCAATCCGCAGAATATAGTGGAAGGTATCGGTTTCTCTCCCGACAAAATGTTGCAGGGACGCCTTTTCTCTTATGGTGATGCACAACGTTACCGCTTGGGAGTGAATGCGGAACAGATTCCGGTAAACAAGCCCCGTTGCCCGTTCCATGCTTACCATCGTGACGGTGCCATGCGTGTAGACGGTAATTACGGCAGTGCCAAGAGCTACGAGCCCAACAGCTACGGTGAATGGCAGGACTCTCCCGAGAAGAAAGAACCGCCTTTGAAAGTTCATGGCGACGTTTATAACTACAATGAGCGTGAGTACGATGATGATTACTACAGCCAGCCGGGTGATCTTTTCCGACTGATGTCTGCTGAAGATCAGCAACTGACGTGCGAAAATACAGCCCGTGCCATGGGTGATGCCGAACTCTTCATTAAGCAACGCCATGTGCGCAACTGCTACAAAGCTGATCCGGCCTACGGTACAGGTGTAGCCAAGGCTTTAGGTATTGACCTGGATGAAGCATTGAAAGCAACCCGATAGTTAAGGGATGTCCTGAACAACACTAAGACCCTATATGCAAAAGATGGCATCTTTTGCATATCCGGGATAAGAGATGGATATGGTATGGTATAACCTTGAGGTTAATACTTAATAAGCATCTGTTGCAAGAACATACGGTATTCTTGCGGTGTACTCCCTTTCTTCTTCTTGAATATCCTTATAAAATTAGATAAGTTATTGAAGCCGCAAGTGTAGCAGATCTCGGCTACCGTGTGGGTTGTTTCTGCCAATAGCTGGCAAGCGCGGGCTATCCGCAGGTTCGTGATATAATCAATGAATGTGCAATTCGTCTTTTTTTTGAAGAAATGGCTGAATGCAGATTCGGACATGTTCACCAGTTGCGCCACGTCGCCCAGCTTAATCGGCTCTTCAAAGTTTTTCTCGATATAGTCGCAGACTTTGGCTATCCGTCGGCTTTTGGAAGTGCGTACGGTGTCTTTGGTATCATATTGGTTGCTGACTAAGATATGGCGGTCGGCAATAGAAAGCTCATGCAGGATAGAGAAAAATTCCAATACCGTATGAAATCCCTGCATCCGGGTCAACTTGATAATCTTATCTTTCATCACCAGTTGGGTTTGTCTGGAAAAGCCAATGCCCCGTTGTGATTCAAGCAGCAGTTGCTTGATGGGGTTGAATAAGCGTTTTTCCAATATCGGAAAGTTCAGTAGCTTGTCCGAGAACTGGATGGTAATCACATGGTTTCCTTCTACTACTTCTCCTTTCCAGGCGTGTGGAAGGTTGGGACCTATCATGATGAGATCCAGGGCTTCGAAAGCCTCTACCGAATCTCCAACGATGCGGCTTCCGTAGGTGTCCATAACCAAATTGATTTCATAGTCCGGATGATAGTGTACCGGATAGTCGAACTTGGCGTTCGGATGATTGAGTACAATGAACAGGTCATCCGCGGCAATGGGAGTGATTTCTTTTTGTATGTCTTTCATGGTCGTAGTTGTTTCTCTCTTGCAAAGCTACGAATTCTAATGAAAATACAGTCAGGTATTCAAAAAAGTATAATCAATAGACAGAATATTATAAGCGAATTATCAGAATCCCCTCTATTTTTGCAGCATGAATTCAAAACAATTAATTTCTATGCTATGGAGACATTTTCAATAAGCAATTTAGATCTTGTAATAGTCCTTGTTTATTTGGCCTTTATCATCTGGTGGGGGCTGAAGAATGGTAAGAGCTCAGACTCCCAATCCTATTTTCTGGCGGGACGCTCAATGCCTTGGTGGGTAGTGGGGTTGTCACTGTTTGCTGCCAGTATTTCAAGTACCACTTTGATAGGTCAGTCCGGTGATGCTTATCACACGGGTATCGCTGTGTTTAATTATAACCTGACGGGTATTGTGGTAATGGTGTTCTTTGCAGTTTTCCTGCTACCTCTTTATATTAAGTCGGGTATATTCACGATACCGGAATTTCTGGAGAAGCGTTTTGACCGCCGTTCGCGCTATTACTTCTCTGCCATTTGCATCATAGGAAACATTTTCCTGGACGCAGCCGGGGCTTTGTATGCTGCTGCGCTGATTATTAAGCTGATACTTCCCGATGCTGATTTGCAACTGATCATTATTGTGTTTGCGATTATTGCTGCATCTTATACTATCCCGGGTGGTTTGTCTTCTGCCATTAATGCGGAATTGATACAGGCTGTCATTCTTATATTAGGATCTATCTTGCTGACTTTCTACTGTTTCCAGCAAGGCGGGGATTATTTCTGTCAGTTGTTTGCCAGTGGCGATATATCGGTGAAGCTGATTCGTCCGTTGACGGATACGGCCACTCCCTGGCTGGGGCTGATAGTCGGTATGCCGGTTCTGGGCATCTATTTCTGGGCAAATAACCAGACGTTGGTGCAGCGTGTATTGAGCTCAAAGTCAGTGGATGAGGGACGTAAGGGTGTATTGTTTACGGGTTTCCTTACCATGCTGACTCTTTTTATCATTGCCATACCGGGTGTGATTGCCCGCCATTTGTTTCCGGGGCTTGAAAAGCCGGATATGGTATATCCCAATATGGTGCTTCAACTGATACCGGTGGGATTGTTGGGTATCATGCTGGCAGCGCTTTTGTCTGCTTTGACTTCTACTTTGAGCGCTATTCTTAACTCTACGTCTACACTGTTCACAATGGACTTCTATGCGCAATATAATAAGAATGCCAGTTCCCAGAAACTCGTGATTATCGGAAAGATAACCTCTTGCGTCATTATTGTTGCGGCCGCCTTATGGGCACCTCAGATCGGGAAGTTCGGTTCGTTGCTGAAGTATTATCAGGAGATGCTTTCTTACATTGCTCCACCTGTTGTTGCGGCATTTCTGCTAGGTGTGTTTAATAAGCGTGTGAATGGAAATGGTGCTTTTGCCGGACTGCTCAGTGGTTTGGCTATAGCGGTTGTGATGCTTTTCTATAAGAATGAAATATTTGGCGATATGCACTTCCTGTTGATTGTTCCTTTCTTGTTGGCGGTGAGCGGGATCGTTATTTATCTGGTCAGTATGTGCTATTCGAAACCGGTTGCCGAGAAGCTTGTGGATACCACCTTCTCCATGAGTGAACTGAAAGCGGAGTTCCGGGCGAACCGTGCTCTGGTGTGGTACAAGAATTATCATTCATGGGCGATTGTCCTGTTGGTGTTGAGTGTATTGATATGGATTATATTCAGTTGATTGTTATATAATTATAAAGAAATAAGAAGATGAAATTAAAGAAGTTTGAGGGAAATCCGATACTTTCCCCGTTGGATTCGAATGATTGGGAATCGTTGGTAACCTGCAATCCCGGAGTGGTTTATGACAATGGTACGTTCTATATGCTGTACAGAGCTGCGGGAAATGATGCCGAACATGTGATCCGTTTAGGATTGGCCACCAGTAAAGACGGATTCCACTTTGAGCGTGTATCCGATGTTCCGGTGTTCGGTCCCAGTGAGGATGGTCCTGATTCGGGTTGTGTGGAAGATCCCCGCATTGTGAAGTATGATACGGAGTATTACATCACTTATGCCTATCGTCCGTATGCACCGGGGCAATATTGGAACTTCAGCCATGATGAAGTGTTGTTGCCGGATTGCGGTAGTGATGCTCCTATGGCTCTCCGTAAAAATCTGGGTAATACAGGATTGGCTGTTACTACTGATTTCCGTGAGTTTAAGAGACTGGGACGTCTGACCTCTCCGGTATTGGACGACAGGGATGTTATTCTTTTCCCGGAAAAAGTTCAGGGAAAGTATGTGATGCTGCATCGTCCTAAAGAATACATAGGCGGTGAGTATGGCGTGGATTATCCATCCATCTGGATGAAGTTCTCGGATGATCTGTTGAATTGGGAGGATAAGGAAAGCCATTTGCTGATTACCGGAACCGAGAACTCATGGGAGGAAAAGTTGGGCGGAAGTACTCCTCCGCTTAAAACGGAAAAGGGTTGGCTGGTGCTGTATCATGGTGTGGAGCATGGTGGACGGGGATACTATCGTGTTGGCGCTCTGCTGCTTGATCTGGAAAATCCGCTGCACATTCTGGCTAAAACTCCTCAACCTATACTTGAACCGGAACTGGATTTTGAAACGTCCGGTCTGTATAATGGTTGTGTATTTCCTACAGGAAATGTAATTGTGGACGGCGAGCTCTTCGTATACTATGGCAGTGCCGATAAATATGTCTGTGTAGCTACTTGCGCCGTTGATGAATTACTTGATTATCTACTTTCTGATAGCTGTAGATTGCACTAAATCCCCTTTTGTTATTGATTTCTTATAGTTATCCCATGTAAATGCGATAATTGATACCTCTTGCAAATAAAACGGTAGCAGGGTGTGGATTATAGCCGGAAAACGTTCAAAAAAGTACAATCATTGAACAAGTAATATAAATGCTGTCATTCATAATCCTCCTACTTTTGTCCTATCATGATATAGCTAATGAAAAATAGAATTCTATGAATGTAAAATGTGTGTGTTCTTTAATTCTTGATAAGTATGAAAAATGAATCAAAAAGTTGGTGGCATGTATTTTTGTCTTGGCAGATAATGGCATTATGCATGTTCTTTAGTAACATTCCCGTTTCTTATGCACAGTCACCGGATAAAATAACAGTTGCCGGTTGTGTAAAGGATGCAGCAGGAGACTTCCTGATTGGCGCTACTGTGCAAGTCAAAGGAATATCCGGCGGAACGATTACCGATATCGATGGTAATTATATATTGAAAGATGTGCCGCGTACGGCAACATTGGTGTTTTCTTATGTAGGTATGCAAAATAAGGAAGTGCCCGTCAATGGAAAGAGTACGATCAATGTAACTCTGCTTGACGATGCACTTCAACTGGAGCAGGTAGTGGTGATAGGCTACGGTAGTGTGAAGAAGAGCGACGTTACAGGTTCGGTTACGTCCGTCAAGACGGAAGCCTTGAAAGAAATCCCCGCCAATTCGGTGGAAGGATTGTTACAGGGACGTGCAGCCGGTTTGCAGGTCATCAATTCTTCACAGGACCCGGGAGCCGGCGCTACGGTGCGTATCCGTGGTGGTAGTTCGTTGCGTGGTTCCAATGCTCCACTGGTGGTAGTGGATGGCTTTCCGTTGGGAGATGCCGGAGATCTGAAGCAGATCAATCCGTCGGATATCGTGAATATGGAAATCCTGAAAGATGCTTCAGCCTCTGCTATTTATGGCTCCCGCGGTGCGAACGGTGTTATTATGATTACAACAAAGCGTGCAAAGACAGGAACTACCAACATAACGGTTCGCCAGCAGATTACCCTTTCGCAGTTTGATACGAAACTTGATTTGTGGCGCGACCCCGTATTGATGGCTTCCTTAAACAACGAGTCGCGCATCAATGGAGGGCTTGATCCGCTTTATGTGGGAAAAGTAAGTTCCACCGGTGTTTACTATCCATCGGTAGAAGAACTGCAAACTACCTGGACTACCAATACCCGTTGGGATGATCTGGTATTCCGTGACACTCCGGTTTCCAATAATACCACTGCTACGATTTCCAGTTCCAATGACCGGACTGTTTTCAATCTTAGTGCTAATTTCTATACAGATAATGGTATGTATATAAAAGATGACTACACAAAAGGTGGATACAATTTGAGTGTAGATCATAATATATATGATAACTTCAAAGTACGCTTTTCCAATATCCTTTCCCGCGGTGTGCGCAATGCTAATGGTGGCTTGTCGTACTGGAGAAACCCTATTTATCCGGTTTATGACGAAAACGGGGACTATTATCTGACCAATGCAAGTGACTTCAGCCATCCGATGGCGATTACAGACTTGCAGAAGAATGAAACCAAGTCTTTGGATGTCATTTCTTCCGTAGCGTTGGAATGGCAACTCTTCCCTTTCCTGAAACTGACTTCCCAATTGAACTATAAGTTTGGCAAGTCCGTATCCGACAGATACTATCCGAAGAAATATACCGAAGCCGGAGAATTCAGCAATGGTCAGGCAGAGATAGAGAACTGGGAGGGACACAATCTGGTTTCTGAAACTTTCGCCAACTTCCAAAAGAAATTCGACAAGCATGACATCGGTGCCATGGTGGGTTATTCTTATGAATACTATATGTCCAGAAGTTCCGGCCTGACAGGTAAGGATTTTGTGAACGAAGCATTGGGCAATGAGAATATGGGTGCCGGAAATCCGGAGAAGAATGAAATATGGAATGGATATTCGGATAATAAACTCGTTTCAGGAATGTTCCGTCTGAACTATGTATACGATAATAAGTATCTGCTGACCTTGACGGCTCGTGCCGATGGTTCCTCTAAATTCGGTAAGAATAACAAGTGGGCTATGTTCCCTTCAGGAGCTGTAAGCTGGAAAGCGCATGAAGAATCGTTCATTAAGAATCTGAATGTATTTGATGAGTTGAAGTTCCGTTTCAGCTATGGTATTTCCGGTAATCAGGGAATCAGTCCTTATCAGACTTTAAGCCGTTACGGTACGGATAAGTATTATAATGATGGCAGTTGGGCTACTACCATCGGTCCGGGATATGTTTCCGGCTGGACAGGTCCGGGATGGATTTACCGGGTATGGAGTGGTATTCCGAACCCTGATTTGAAGTGGGAAACAACTGCACAAGCAGATTTTGGTATCGACATGGCATTTCTCAACCGTCGTTTGAGAGTTTCTTTTGACTATTATGATAAACAGACCAGCGACTTACTTCGTGAACGTAATCTGGCTCTGTCTTCGGGATATGACAAGATGTGGGTGAATGATGGTAAAATCCAGAACCGTGGTTTTGAAGTAACGGTAGATGCCGATATCCTGCAAACGAAAGACTGGCAGTTGAGCGGAACCCTGATTTACTCGCGCAACCGCAATAAAGTGAAAGACTTGGGTAACACTTTGGAATCCGGTTTGGTTACCGACCCGATGACGGGGATGCTCTTTGAGTATTCGGGCAATAGTCTTGAGCAATATCGCGACTATACCAATATACTGGCTATCGGTCAACCGGTAAATGTGTTCTATGGATATAAAGTGGATGGTATTGTCCAGACCCTGAATGAAGGAATCGATGCCGGTTTGTCCGGCGATTATGCTAACCCCGGAGAGTTCAAATACATGAATCTGAATGGAGACAGCGAAATATCGGAAGCGGATAAGACCATTATAGGTGATCCTAATCCGGACTTTACAGCCAGTTTGGCGTTGAACCTGTCTTGGAAGAAGTTTGATGTGAGCGTATTCCTTAATGGGGTATTTGGTCAGGACGTGTTGAATACGAAGGCATTCGGTGAGCCCAGTAACTCTCCATTACGCTGGACACCCGATAATCCGACAAATAAGTATCCGAGCTTACGCGACGGTCGTCAGGTGAAGATTTCTGATTGGTGGATAGAGGACGGATCGTTCCTGCGTGTCCAGAATCTGAATATAGGCTATACGTTTGACTTACCGAAAAAGTCATTCCTTTCTAAAGCGCGTATCTATATGAATGCTTCTAACTTATACACTTTCACCAAGTTCAAGGGATACGACCCCGAAGTAGGGTTGGATGGAGTTTATAGCGGCGGATATCCCCGTTTGCGTAAATGGACTTTCGGACTTGACTTAACCTTCTAAATAACTGATACAATATGAAAAATAGAATTGTAATATCACTGCTTGCCGGAACCCTGGCATTGGGAGCATGCAATCTGGATGAGACTCCTTACGGGTTCTATTCTGAAGATAATTTCTTCAAGACGGTAGCCGATGCAGAGGCCGCAGTTATGTATGCGTACGGCACGCTGAACTACCTGGAATATTCCAGAACCATTTTCTTTTTGGGTGATATGGCAAGTGAAACCATGACGACCAAGTCGGATGCAAGTGCCGACAATCAGGACCTGAATAACTGGAAAGTGGGTAACTTTAAAACAAACGGTTCGTTGGAGAATTTCTTCAAGTATGCCTTCATCGGTGTGAATCGTGCCAATGCCGTCATTAAAAAAGTGCCGGATGCAGGCTTCAGCCAAGAGCAAAAAGACCTTTTTCTGGGTGAGGCTTATTTCCTCCGCGCCTGGAATTACTTTAACCTGGTGCGTAACTTCGGCCTTGTTCCTTTGCATAAATCAGTAGTGGAAACGGTGGATCAGACTTCAACCGCGCTTGCGCCTGATATGGATGCCATGTACGACCTGATTCTTTCGGATTGCCGCCGGGCTGCAGAGTTACTGCCTGTTTATGAAACTCCTAAGATAGGGCGTGCCGACCGGGTGGCTGCGCAGGCCCTGGCTGCAAAGGCATACTTGTATGTGGCGTCGGCTAAAGAACATGGGGTGAAGCTCTATCGTGATATGCACCGCGATGCAACAGTCATGTACGACAGTGCTGCATATTTTGCAGGTGAAGTGATTGAAAATCAGTCGGTATATGGCTTCGAGAGCTCGCTGCTTGATATTTATGACGTTGAGAAAGCACGCGGCAAAGAGCATATCTTTATCATGGCGATGGACCGGAGCGGTTCTTCCGAAGGGCAATACTCTAAAATATCCAAGATGTTTATTCCTTATATAGACGGAGCCACTCTGTATCTGAAACAGGGGGATAAGGATGAGTATATCCTCACTCATGACGGTTGGGGCGAATATCAGACCACGGTTGCTTTTTACAATACTTTTGATGCAAGTGATAAGCGCAAAACAGAGCTTATTGTTGATAAAGTCTACAAAGCAGATGGTACGCTGCTGGGAGAATATCCCGGAAAGATTCCTTATCCGTTCTGTCGCAAATATATAGACCCGAAGTTTGAAGGTGACAAGACCAGTACCCGGCCTTTCTTGCTCCGTTTCTCTGATGTGGCGCTTATTTATGCAGAGGCGGCAGGTCCTACGGCTAAGGCCTATGAACTGGTAAACTTCATTCGTAGCCGTGCCGGTTTGGGAGATATGAAGCCGAATCTGGGGAAAGATGAATTCCGTAGGGAAATACTGAAAGAGAGAACTTTTGAACTTGCCTTTGAAGGCGATCATGTATATGATTTGCGCCGATGGAACCGGATTACGACAGATGTTCCCGAGGCAGCCGGGCTTTCGGAAGATCAGGTGACTTTCTATCCGATACCGCAGGCTGAAATAAATTTGAATGGAAGTCTCAGACCTTAAAAAGAAGTAAGATTATGGTAAAACTAACGAAATACATTTTGCTTGCCTGCATTGTGTTGACCCAGCAGGCATGTGTGAAAGATTTGCAGGACGACATCAATGATGGTGGCTGGAATCATGAACGTACCATACTGGATATACAATTTGAAAATCAGATGGGAACCGCCCTTATTGAGACTGTGGATGCTGCTACGGGAGATATAAACCTGGCTATCAATGTTGATGCCGTACCCGATTTGTCGAACATCAGGCTGAAAAAGCTACAACTCTCCTATCAGGCGGAAGCTTCCTTAGAGGTAGGAGATGCCTTGAATTTCGAGAATGGTTCGAGGAGTGCGTCAATCACTGTTACTTCCGCTACCGGAGAAACACGTAATTATACGATTACCGTATCTGAATTTACGGAAACTCTTGTAGGTACCTGGGATGTAAAGAAATTGACTATTTATGGTGGTACCGGGCCGGAATATGGTGGAGGTGCCGTGATGCAATTGACGGACAAGCCCTGGTGCTGGTCGGAAACGTATGGCCCGCAAGCTGAGTGCGACAATGTGCTTACCTTTACAATGACCGGAGTGACGGATGAGGGCAATACAAGCGGTATCTGTATCAATGATGCGGGAGTTGATGGAAAATATGCTGATTTCATTTTCCTGGGTGACGGTAACAAAGAAAATCCCGGTGTAGATATTGACTTGAAGAAGTTCTATCGCCAGATTCCTGAAGGTGAAAGTACATGGGTACGCGATTATGCAGCGAATACGATTACTTTTACAGATAAAGAGGGCCGGAAGACTACGGGTTCTTTAGTGGCTGCCGGAACAGAAGACCTGGGTAACGGACTGAGCATGACTATCGAGCGGAATGCCTTTGCCTTCAACCTGAGTGGTACGGATGACTGGACGAATATTTACAGTGACTATGACAAGTTTGTCAAGAAAGTGCGCCGTTACTGGATCTCTGTCTCCAAACGTTGATATATCCTATGAAACGGTTTGCTATACTCTCTGTTTTCTTTCTGTGGGGCGGCTATGCCGCTTCACAGACTGTTGTTTCTGTAGATGCGAAACAGATTATCAATGAAGGTTACATCGGTAACGGTGCTCAGTGGGACCCTTATCAATTGGATTACGGAAAAGGACGTTTGGACATTTCCGAAGCCGACTGGAAGAAGATGTATGACCGTCTGGACTTTATGCGCCCTCAGTTTATACGTGTCATGACTAACACTACATCGGTAATGCAGGATGGAGTTCTTTATCCCGAACGTGGCTTGGAGCATTTGTCTCATATATTGGATTACTGCCAATCGCGTGATGTGACAGTAATGTTCGGTGACTGGGGTGGGGGAATGGTAGATGCCCGGAAAGAGGTGATCCGTGAAAAGAATCTTTCCGCTGCTGCCGAATATGTTCGTTTTCTGATAGAGGAAAAAGGGTATTCCTGTATTAAATACTACAATCTGGTGAATGAGCCGAATGGCTACTGGTCTTCAACGGACGGAAAATACTCCCTTTGGGCACGTGCCATCCGCTTCTTCTATGGAGAATTGCAAAAGAACAAACTTGCAGGTAAACTTTCGGTTGTGGGGCCTGATGCTGCAATCTGGACGGCTGATGAGGCCTGGTGGGTGGATAGTTGTGCTACGCATCTGAAAGATGAGATTGGTCTTTATGATATCCATACCTATCCTTCCAAAATAACGGTGAACAGCGGGGAGTATACTGACATTATCCGTGCCTACAAACAAGCTGTTCCGGCAGGTCGGAAAATCGTGATGGGTGAGATCGGATTTAAGTTTGTGGAACCTGCCGATTCTGTTTATCAGCGTGAAAACCTTCGTAGGGCAGCGGCAAAGCCTTATGCTTCGATGGATGATTCTCAAATGTTTGTTTATGATTTCATGTATGGTACCGACATGGCAGATGCTCTTTTCCAGACAGTAAACGCCGGATATTCCGGTTCGGTGGTGTGGATGCTCGATGATGCCATGCATGCGAAAGAAGCACCTGATAAACTGAAGGTATGGGGATTTTGGAATATCTTTGGCGAAGAGTATTTCGGTACGGAAGAGGAGGAAGTGCGTCCCTGGTTTTATGCCTGGTCGTTGCTGACGCGCTATATGCCTGCCGGTTCGCGTGCTTATAAGGTTGAGGTGGAAGGAGACAAGTCTCTTAAGGCGATTGCTGTGGAAAAAGACGGTAAATATATGATTGCCGTGGTCAATGTTTCCAGGGAAGAGAAATCTGTATTGCTTAAAAGTACTTCTCTCCCCGTATTGAAAGGTGTGAAACAGTACTTGTATGCCGAGGGCCGGTTACAGAAAGAAGGTGATTGCCGATTATTACCCCATCGCCAGGGGGTGACATTGCGCCCGGCCAAAGGTGAGGCATTCCAAATGCCCGGAGAGTCTCTGGTGCTATATACGAATTTCGATTATTAATTGATAACCGTTCATAATAAGATTATGATGAAGATAAATATGATTTTAAGTTGCATGCTGTTATGGCTCGTATCAGCTTGCACCTCGCAAGAAGTGGTGGAAATTACGGTCTCACCGGAAGTGACGAATGCCGTATATATCGGCAATGGTGCCGAGTGGGATCCCTATGATGAGGCTGAAGCTTGGGGTGCTTCTATCTCTGATAAAGACTGGGAAACACTCTGCAAACGACTCGACTTTATGAAGCCGCAGTATATACGTCTGTCTCTTATACACATCTGACGCTGCCGACGAAGCTAGAAGTGTAGATC
>OWIW01001399.1_pt1 | contig 12963 bp, 11 predicted proteins | sample 2433821 | NCBI WGS metagenome assembly OWIW01 (sample SAMN05065751, study PRJEB22554) | human gut metagenome | biome: ENVO:2100002; feature: ENVO:00000062; material: ENVO:00002003 | host: Homo sapiens | place: USA | reverse complement strand
GGCTCGGAGATGTGTATAAGAGACAGAATAATGTCTTATTCCATATATAAGCAAAAAAAGACGAGGTATGACTGGAAAATAAAAAAAGTGGCAGCTGGAGGAAAAACGGATGGATTTACGGGATGCGTTAAGGAATTACAAACCATTTAATGAACAGGAAGAAAAAGACAGGGAACAGATTCTGTATTTTCTGGAACGGGGAGATCTGGTGTATACGAGGGAAAGCAAAGATGCCCATATGACTGCCTCTGCATGGGTGACAAACCGTGCGCGCAGTAAGATTGTGATGGCATATCACAATATTTATGATTCATGGGCCTGGCTTGGCGGTCACGCGGATGGAGAAAAGAATCTGCTTCTGGTGGCTGAGAAAGAGGTGATGGAAGAGAGCGGGCTTCGCTTTGTGCGGCCTGTCATGGAAGACATCTTTTCCATTGAGATTCTGACTGTGTCAGGTCATATGAAGAATGGCAGCTATGTGCCGTCTCATCTTCATTTGAATGTGACCTATCTGCTGGAGGCGGATGAAGACGCAGTTCTGCATGAAAAAGAGGATGAAAACAGTGGGGTACGCTGGTTTTTAACAGAAGATGGGATCAATGCATCAAAGGAACCATGGATGCAGACATGGATTTATCGAAAGCTTGCAGAAAAGATGAGCCGTCTGAACTGTTAGATATTAACAGAAAATTGATAATTATTTTGTGATTTGCTGTTTTATTTTTCCTGATTATGCTTTATAATAGAACCAGCTTATATATTTGCCAAGAAAGACAACGAGGTGATTGATATGAAGATAGTTTATGCAATTGTCAGTTCCGATGATGGAAACCGAGTGACAGATGTACTGAATGAAAACAGCTTCAGCGTAACGAAATTGGCTACTACCGGTGGGTTCTTGAAGAAAGGCAACTCAACTCTGATGATTGGTACGAATGATGACAAGGTTGAGGAAGTAATTAATTTAATTAAGGATACCTGTGGAAAGAGACAGAAGATAACCTGTAATGTTCCGGCACCGAATATTGCATCTATTTCAGCAGGATATATGATGATGCCAATGACCGTTGAGCTTGGCGGGGCAACGATATTTGTAACGGACGTGGAACGGTTCGAAAAGATTTAACAAAACAAGCGAGAATTCCCCACCTCTACAGATGGAGGAATGAAACGCCAAAAATAAGCTTAACGGCAGTGGCGGGCGGAGAGAAATCGGTCCCCCCACTGACAATAAGTCAAGCCGCGCATCTATAAGATGTAGTCGCACTCTGTGACATTATCGAGCGTGGATTGAAACAAAGCGGAAAGAGGGATTGCAGGAAGCTGTGATCCCTTTTATTTTGCCGTGATAATTGGAAGTAAACAGAACCCCTAGAACTCTTTTTTCCTGTTGGACATAGAATAATAATGGAAAGAGAATTCAGGAGGTTTTTTATGAGTTGTAAATATTATCCGAAGGCGGGGGGTCCGTTTGGAATCCCCAATTTCGATAACCATATATCCGATGGACAACAGGAGTACCAGTCTGTTTCACAGCAGTCGCCGTATGCAGACCGTCCAGGCTGTCCGAATGTATCAAATCGTAGCTGTGGAGGTACTTGTGGTAGTAATTGCGGTAGTAATTGCGGTAATAACTGTGGTAATAACATGTGCCACTGCTGTCCAGGGCCTCAGGGACCGAGAGGGCCGCAGGGACTTCCAGGTCTTCCGGGGCCGCAGGGTCCGCAGGGCTGTCCTGGGCCGAGAGGGCCTCAGGGCGCGACAGGTCCGCAGGGGCCTCGTGGGGCAACAGGGCCGCAGGGTCCACAGGGACCAAGAGGCTTTCAGGGTGTTACAGGTCCGCAGGGGCCTGCCGGTGTTACAGGTCCTCAGGGTCCGCAGGGTGTAACCGGACTTCAGGGACTTCCTGGAGCAACAGGTGCGACCGGTGCAACAGGAGCTGCAGGTCCGAGAGGAGCTACAGGCCCGACAGGTCCAACAGGAGCAACCGGCCCAATTGGTCCGACAGGAGCGACAGGGGCAGCAGGCAGACCAGGAGCAACCGGTGCGACCGGTGCGACTGGCTCTACTGGAGTCGCAGGCCCAATCGGCCCGACTGGCGCAACGGGAGCGAATGGCCCGGCAGGTGCTACCGGAGCGACTGGAGCAACGGGAGCAAACGGAGCCGCAGGTGCGACGGGTGCAACTGGAGCAACGGGAGCGAATGGAGCCCCAGGTGCAACGGGTGCCACTGGCGCTACCGGAGCCGCAGGCCCGATTGGCCCGACCGGAGCAACAGGAGCTAATGGAGCAGCAGGTGCCACAGGAGCTACCGGAGCAACGGGAGCGAATGGAGCCGCAGGTCCGACAGGCCCAACAGGAGCTGCCGGAGCCGCAGGAGCAACGGGAGCCACCGGAGCAACAGGAGCTACCGGAGCCGCAGGAGCGGCGGGAGCCACCGGAGCTACCGGAGCCACTGGTGCTACCGGCGCAAATGGTGTGGCAGGAGCCACGGGCCCGACAGGTGCCACAGGAGCAGCTGGAGCAGCCGGTGCTACTGGCGCCACAGGTGCAACCGGAAGCGCAGGTCCGATGGGAGCCACAGGCCCGACAGGCCCAACAGGTCCGACAGGTCCAACAGGAGCAACTGGTCCAACCGGAGCCAACGGAGTGGCAGGAGCAACGGGAGCCACCGGAGCAACAGGAACGGCCGGAGCCGCAGGAGCCACCGGAGCCACGGGAGCGACTGGCGCTGCAGGAGCGGCAGGAGCCACCGGAGCGACAGGTCCAACAGGTCCGACAGGCCCGACAGGTGCGACTGGTTCCAATGGAGCAGCCGGAGCCACGGGAGCCACCGGAGCAACGGGAGCAACAGGAGCAAATGGAGCAGCCGGAGTAACGGGAGCTACAGGTGCGACCGGAGCCACTGGAACTGCAGGAGCAGCTGGAGCGACAGGCCCGACAGGTCCAACAGGTCCGACAGGCGCTAACGGAGCAACGGGAGCGAATGGAGCAACAGGAGCCACGGGAGCGACCGGAGCAGCTGGAGCGAATGGAGCCACAGGCCCAACGGGAGCAACAGGAGCAGCCGGAGCAGTCGGAGCCACAGGAGCGACAGGTCCGACAGGTCCAACAGGAGCCACCGGAACTGCAGGAGCCAATGGAGCGACCGGAGCCACAGGAGCAACAGGAGCAACAGGAGTAGCCGGAGCGGCCGGAGCAACAGGAGCAACAGGTCCAACAGGAGCCACAGGAGCAGCCGGAGCGGCCGGAGCCACAGGAGCCACAGGAGCGACAGGAGCAGCCGGAGCAACAGGAGCAACGGGAGCGACAGGAGCAGCCGGAGCAGCCGGAGCCACAGGAGCCACGGGAGCCACAGGGGCCACCGGAGCTACGGGAGCCACAGGAGCAACCGGTGCAGCGGGTGTAGCCGGAAGCAGTGCAATTATTCCGTATTCGTCTGGATTACCAATTACAATGACAACAATTCTCGGCGGATTAGCTGGTATTCCGTCATTGATTGGTTTTGGAGACAGCGCGCCAAGTGTTGGTGTGTTGGGAACAACAATCGATTTAACAAATGCGGCCGGAACACTTACAAACTTTGCATTTTCAGTACCGCGTGATGGTGTGATCACTTCTATGTCCGCATTTTTCAGCAGTACTGTGGCATTGTCTTTAGTAGGTTCGACAATTACAATCCGGGCACAGCTTTATCAATCTACGACACCGAATAACATTTTCTCACCGATTGCAGGGGCAGTTGTTACGTTGGCTCCAGCTCTCAGCGGTCTCATTTCCATTGGTGATATCTCCAGTGGGTCGACGACAGGGCTTTCAATCCCGGTGACAATGAATACACGTCTCTTACTTGTATTTTCAACTACGGCTACGGGCCTTAATCTTGTAAACAGTGTTGTAGGTTATGCAAGTGCTGGTGTAGCTATATCATAAAGAAAAATAGAAGCAAAGGAATAAATGTCTCCTTGTATTAATGGGTGAAGAAAACACTGGCAGTTCATATTTTGTTGAACTGCCAGTGTTTTTTGTATAGGTTTGATGAAAAGCAGGAGTATGCTGAAAATCATTTCGGCTGCTTGTACAGTTCCATTTTTCAGTATGACAGTATCCAATCAAAAGGGTATAGGTGGCGTTTTTTTTCAGGCACTTCATTTTATTTTTGAGTGACGTGCTGCAGATCAATGAATTATTCAGATAGATTTTCAGCAGATTGCAAATGACTTCAATTTGGTAATGTGCCTTTGTGACATAATACAAGCCTCCGCATATAATAGCCTAGGTGTATTAGATCCATCTGTGCGTCTGATTACAGGACGAAACAGCTGGCGCCTGGGAATGGAGTAAATTTAAAATATCGGTTTCGGCTGCATGGCACAATATACCTGGCAGCTCCATTCATGCAGCATATTGATTTGCAGCTTAATCAGGAAAGGAACATGCGTGATGCTTAGGGACAATGATAATGATAACCGCGGACACGGTGATGTGAGGAATTGTGAGAACACCTCTTGTAACAGATGCTGCTGCAAGCGCTGTTGTCCCGTCTGTCCTCCGGAACAGAGGTCCTGTAACTTAAGTGGTGTACAGGTACAGCTGTGCGGGGCGGCAAGAGCGCTTTTAGAGAACAACAGCAATGTCGTGTTTGATAAAATGGTAAACCAGTCAAATCCAAGAATCCAATATAATGATATGACGGGAGAGTTCACATTACCATCCAATGGAAGCTACTATGTTTCCTGGGAGGTGGCTATTGATGGGGCAGAAACTGTGCAGAGTATTGATTTTTGTGTGGTCGTTAACAGTGTCATGATCTCAGTCAGTTCGTCTTCACAGGTAACCTGTCAACTGTCAGGAACAGCTCTTATTACGACGGGAAAAACACCGGGAAGACTCTCACTTGTAAATATAAGCGGAGATACCGTGAGGTACACGGAAGCTTCGGTACAGGCTAATATTGTGATTGCAGGAATTACTTGCCAGGCTGGCAGTTACAAAAGCAATTGATTAAATCAGAAGTTTACGCAATAAAACATTGCGATTTATATAGAATTTAGGGATGGTGATATTATGGCTGATATAGGATTACAACTTCAAAATACTATTGCTGATTATATCGCTGAGGGCGGTGCGGTTCTTTTCAATGAGACGCTCGTCAACGATGATCCAAACGTAGTTTATAATCCTGCTGATGGAGCAATATCCTTTGTGCAGGAAGGCGAATATTATGTATCTTGGTTTGTGGTGACGAAAACGGGGCTTGGCACATCTGGGCCAAGCTTTTCTATTGTGACCAATGAAGCCACGCCTACGTATTATACGGCTGGAAGCGGTATAAAAACAGGAGAGATATCCGGTTTTGCACTTCTCAATGTAAGTGCCGGATTTAGTTTTACACTTCGAAATGTGACGAATGGTGGTGTTCGGCTTAATGATAACGTAGAAATTATGGCTGGAATCGCAGTAGTCAATATCGGTAAGGGGGGGCCAACTGGCCCGACCGGTGCAACCGGAGCGACTGGTGCCACTGGTGCAACCGGAGCGACTGGCTCGATTGGTGCTACGGGAGTGACTGGCGCAACGGGGGCGCAAGGAAATACAGGAGCAACGGGTTCGACAGGAGCGACAGGTCCACAGGGAGATATAGGCCCGACGGGAGCAACCGGTTCAACAGGACCACAGGGAAATACCGGTTCAACGGGAGTGACAGGAGCAACAGGCCCACAGGGAGATATAGGCCCGACGGGAGTAACTGGTTCGACAGGAGCAACAGGACCGCAGGGAGATATAGGACCGACGGGAGCAACTGGTTTAACAGGAGCAACAGGACCGCAGGGAGATATAGGCCCGACCGGGCCAATCATAATAAGAAAACGGCTAAATACACGTTATATCAATAAAATAAGAGCTTATCACTTTACCGGACAAGCGCCGCCCAAGTAGAGACTACGGGCGGCGTTTTCCGTTGTGAGGCGGAAAGGAGGATATTTCTTATATCCATGCTTCGGGCCAAGTTGACCCGAAGCCGTTGTGGGGCTGACTGTAAAAGTTAGGCCCTTTTTTTCATGCCAAAATGAAGGAGGTAAACGAATGGCAGAGGATAAAAAAGATTTGAAGCCGGAGGAACAGGGACAGAGCGGCCCCGCCGTTTCCGAAGCTCCGGCTCCACGGAAGGAGAAGCCCCCGGCGCAGGAGGTTAAAACTCCGGCCCCGGTGCAGGAAACCGAGAAGGCGGACACCCCTGCCGCAGAAAAGACTGACACCCCGGGCCCGGCTGACAAGAGCCGTCCCGGAAATGTCATTGATATTTCCGGCGCTATGATTGATAAAATTGTGGCCGAGAAGGAAAAGGCGGCTAAGTCGGAACAGGAACAGGGCTCAACTACCGATAAGCCGAAGCCTGAACGGACAGACGCGGCTAAACCGGAAAAGAAGAAACAGACGAAACAGGCGGCACGTCCCCAGAAGGACAAGGCCCCCAAGCAAACCGAAAAGTCCAAGGCTGAAAAAACTCCCCCGTCCAAGCAGGAAGCAGAAAAAGCGGCTCCGGCGGCGGACGGCCCCAGCCGGGAAGAACAGAAAGCCAAGCTGGAACAGGAGCTTCGGAAGAAATACGGAATCCCCAAAACTGACAAGCCCGTGGAGCCCTTCGTTATCCCGGAAGTGGAACAAACCGTAAGAATCCCCCATGAACAGCTCCATGCCTTCAAAAATCACCCGTTCAACGTGGAGAAAAATGCAAAGTTCATGGCGTTTGTTTCAAGTATCCGGGCGCAGGGCGTGACACAACCCGCCATTGTCCGGCCTGATGACAAGGGCGGCTATGAAATCATTTCCGGCCACCGCCGCGACGCGGGCAGTATCGAGGCCGGTATTCCCTATACGCCATGTATCATTCGCGCCCTGACTGACGAGCAGGCCATTCAGCAGATGGTCGAGGATAACGTCAACAACCGGGAAGTTTCCACGATGGAGTTAGCCAAGGCCCTGAAAATGCAGTTGGAGGCCATCAAGCACCAGGGGGCGCGTGAGGCGCTGGAGGGACAGAACTTTTCAACAGACGTGGATAAGCGTTCCAATGAGGTTATCGCGGAGCGCAACGGCATGAGCGTGAAACAGGTTCAACGGCATATCGCCCTGACAAGGCTCATTCCCCCGTTGCAGGATATGGTTGATGGTAAAACAGTCGGGAGCGGTGGCAAGCCGCTCAAGATTGCATTTACTCCCGCTGTGGAGCTTTCCTATATAAAGCCCAAAAATCAGCGGTATATTGCCGTTGCTATTGACGCGCAGCAGTCGGCCCCTTCGCTCTCCCAGGCCCAGCGTATGCGAAAGCTCGACCAGGAAAATATGCTCAACGGCGACGTGATCGACGGAATTATGCTTGAAGAAAAGAAGGAGGTAGACAAAGTGATTATCAGCGGAATGGAATTGGAGAAGTATTTCGGCAAGGAAAAGACCCCGCAGGAAATGAAAGACCAGATCATCAAGCTCCTGGACGATTGGAAGGGCAAGCAGAAGGAACAGGCGAAGCCCGAGAAGAAGGCCGCGCCGGAGAAGTAAGGCCGAAGGCTTCGGGTCAAGTTGGCCCGAGGTTCCCGCCTAAAGCGGGGCTCTGCCCCGCGCCCCGAAGCTCAAAGGATATAATAGATTCCCCGTCGCCGTGGTTTGTATAGCGCAACCGGGGAAGGCAGTCAAGGGTGGCGCCCGCGCCACCCTTGACAGCCTTTCCCGGTTGTGCTTGTAGTAGTCAAGCGACGGGGATATAGATTCCTTTGAGCCGTTCCCCTTCCCACGGGAAGGGGCGGAGGGGTTGGGCTCCCTATTAAGCAAAAACAGGAAGGAGGAAACCACATGAAGCGACCTTTAGCATACATCACCGCCGCATGGACAGGCGACCAAAACGCCGACACGGAACAGGCGGCGCGGTATTGCAGGGCAGTTTATGAGGCCGGATTTTCTCCGGTCTGCCCCCTGCTCTACCTGCATTTATTTCTGAACAACGATATACCCGAGGAACACAAAAGCGGGATTGATATTTCCCGCGATATGCTTCGCCGGGCTCATGTGCTGGTGGTCTGCGGCGACGGCATGACGGAAGATGTGAAAAATGATATTGCCGTTGCCGGACGGCTCAACATCACGGCGACCACGCTGGACGGCATTTTGACCGTAAAGGGCCAGGGCCGGGAGGCAAAGCGTGATTAGCGCCTATATCAGCAATATCGGTAAGTACAACGAGGGTGTTCTCGCGGTGGAGCCCCTGCGTCTGCCTGCCACCACCGAGGAAGTACAGGCCGTACTTTCCAAGATTGGTGTGGACGGGGTGCGGTATGAGGAAATCCATATCGTTGATTATGAAACCGACGTTGCCGGACTGCGGGCGCACCTGGGGGAAAACGAAAGCATTGACGAGCTGAATTACCTCGCCTCCCTGTTGGGAGAAATGGACAGCGGCGAGATGAAAAAATTTGAAGCCGCTGTTGCCCTCGGGGAATATGCCGGAAGTGTGAAGGATTTAATCAACCTGACCCAAAATCTCGGCTGCTATGATTTTTACCCTGATGTAAAGACACCGGAAGAACTGGGGCGGTGCTTCATTGACGAGTTTGCTTCGCTGAATGTGCCGGAGGATATAAAGGGCTATTTTGACTATGAGGCATACGGGCGGGATCTGTTTCTGAACAGCACCAGCGATTTTACAGACGGCGGCTATATCGAAAATAACCAAAGCTCTTTCATTGAGCACTACGACGGGGACAAGGTTCCCGAGGAATACCAGATATTTTCCTATCCCGTTGAGCCCCGCCGCTCCATTCTCGAAGCGTTAAAGCAGTATCGGGAGGCCCCGCCCCCGGAGCGTGGAGGTGGAAAAGCCGCCGCCCATGAAGAACGGTAGACTTCGGGCCAAGTTGGCCCGAGGTATGGCCGAAGAAAAGGAGGTGTAACGATTGGGCAGAAAAAAAGAGGCCCCGGCAGAAACGCCGATTGTTGAAAATGAGTATGTGAAGGAACTGCTGGCCCTTCTGAAAGAAAATCAGTCCCCAGCTAGCAAAGAGCTGTTAGAGGCTATCGGCCATGTTTCTGAAATGGAGAAACAGCTTGCCAACGCGGTTGACGAGCTGAAAGCCATGCGGCAGGAGCTTCAAGGCTTGCAGGAACAAAACCACCCGTTAAAGGCGGCTCTGCAAAAGAGCGTCAAAGCGTTGGAGGCCAATGTGGCCACCCTGCGGGAACGGCTGGCGGAGTTAAAAGGCGCGGTAATCGAGGGCTGTAAAAACACGCTGGCCGCTGTGAAGGAGCGCGGGATCGACGCGCTGGACAGCGCCGCCCGGTTCTTCCATGTCAAACCGGGGCTGGAATCTCTGCGGAATACCATCAATGACGGGATAAAGGCAGACGAAAAAGCTATTTCCAGAATTGAGGCGGTAAGCGCCGAGTATCACGAAGCCGGGCGGCACTTGAAAAACATAGGCCGCGCCCTGATGGGGAAGGAGGCCGTTCAGGAGGCGAAGGCCGTCGGCAAGCTGGCAAAGACGGTGCAGGCCCCCTATCGGGCCGAACGGGCCTGTTATCTCGCGGCTCGGAATAGCCTGGACAAAGCGGTTTCCAGCCTTGACCGTCTGGAAAAGGCCGCTGAAAAACAGCCTTCTATCTTGAAGGCCATGAAAGAACACAAGGAAACGACCCCGCCGAAGAAGGAGAAATCCACCCCGGCGGCGGCACATGACGAGCGGTAGACCTCGGGCCAAGTTGGCCCGAGGTTTTCCATATCCCCGGGGCCCGCCCCATCTTGAGCGGCCCGGACGGAAAGGAGGAATCAATGGAAGAAGATGTAACACGGCGCACTGTTGCCATATCGGTACAGGCAACCAAGCTGACAGGCCGGGTGTTGTGCAAAGCGTTCCAGAAGTTTCTGGCCCAGGCGGAGAAACAGCGCCGGGCCTCTCTCACCCCCCACGGACGGCAGAGTGTGAAACAGCTTATGGGACACGGCGGGCCGTCCAACAGTATCCAGCTAAAGGGCGACGCCCGCCTGTTTGACCGGGTAGCCCGAAAGTTCAATGTGGACTACGCTTTCCACAAGGTAGGGCCGAAGGACTATCTGCTGTTCTTCAAGGCAGGACAGGCCGACGCAATCACGGCGGCATTTTCCGAGTACACCAAGCGGGTAATGGCCCGGCAGAAAGACCGGCCCTCTATCCTCGGCCAGCTCCGGCAGTTTGGGGAGCATATCAAGACCCGGCAGAAGGAACGGGAAAAGACCAGAGAGGCGGTGCAGGAACGGTGAACGCCAAAATTAAAAAGTATGTGGTTCCCAACCTCCCGTATCTCTTAATATTCTGGTTCTTCTGCAAAATCGGGGAGGCGTACCGCCTTGCGGCTGGGGCCGACTTTGGCATGAAGCTCATAGGCATGATGAAAACCATAGGCCCAGCCTTCGGGACGATAGCGCCGGGCCACGGCTTCGATTTGCTGGTGGGCCTAATCGGGGCCGTGGTGCTCCGGCTGGTAGTCTACAACAAAGTACGGAACGCAAAGAAATTCAGAAAAGACGTGGAATATGGTTCGGCCCGCTGGGGGACGGCAAAGGATATAGCCCCCTTCATTGACCCGAAATTTGAAAACAACGTGATACTGACCGGGACAGAATTTCTCACCATGAACACCCGGCCCAAAATCCCGGCCAACGCCCGCAACCTCAACTGCTGTATTATCGGCTCGTCGGGCTCGGGCAAGACCCGGTTCTGGCTGACCCCGCAGCTCCTTCAAGCCCATTCGTCGTATGTGTGCGTAGATCCAAAATGCGGGGTGCTCTCCCAGGTAGGCCATTTCCTGCAAAAAAAGAAGGGCTACAAAATCAAGGTGTTTAACTCGATTGACTTCCGAAAGAGTATGCACTACAACCCAATGGCCTACATCAAGACGGAATCCGATGTGCTGAAATTTGTAAACGCCCTGATAACCAACACGAAGGGAGACGGCAAGGAAGGGGACGAGTTCTGGACGAAGGCCGAGACACTTTTATACTGCGCCCTCGTCGCCTATATCGTCTTTGAAGGGCCGGAGGAAGAACGGAACATGAACACGTTAGTCGAAATGATTAACAGCATGGAAGTAAGGGAGGATGATGAAAGTTTCAAAAATGCCGTTGATTATATGTTCGACGGCCTCGCCAAGCGTAAGCCCCAAGCCTTTGCCGTCCGGCAATATGCCAAGTACAAATTAGCCAGCGGCAAGACCTCAAAAAGTATATTGATTAGCTGTGGGGCGCGGCTCGCTCCCTTTGATATTGCGGAGCTAAGGGAGATTATGAGTTATGACGAGTTAGAGCTTGACAAGCTCGGAGACGAGAAAACGGCGCTGTTCTTCTGCATTTCCGATACGGACAGCACCTACAACTTTATCGTTGCCCTTGCCTTTTCGCAGATGTTTAATTTGCTTTGTGAAAAGGCGGATAATGTCTACGGCGGGCGGCTCCCCCACCATGTACGGGTGCTGTGGGACGAGGCCGCAAATACGGGACAGGTGCCCCAGCTCGAAAAAATTGTGGCCGTTATCCGCTCCCGCGAAATCAGCCTGTGCCTGTTTTATCAGGCCATGAGCCAGTGCAAGGCCCTGTATAAAGACAATTCCGAAACTATTTTAGGCAACATGGATTCGGTTATCTTCCTCGGGGGCCGGGAGCACTCCACAATTAAAGAAATCTCGGAGGTACTGGGAAAAGAGACAATCTCCATGTACACCGAGAGCCGGACGCGGGGCCAGTCGGAAAGCTACGGCCAGAACCTTCAGCGGCTCGGCAAGGAGCTGATGACAATGGACGAACTCACCACCATGCCCGGGAACAAGTGCATTTTACAGCTCCGGGGCCTGCGCCCGTTTTTCTCGCCCAAGTATGACCTGAAAAAGCACCCTAACTATAAATTTACGGCGGAGGCGGACAAGAAGCGCAACGCCTTCCATCTGGAAAAGCTGATAAGCACCCGGCTGAAACTCAATCCCAATGAGGAATACGAGGTTTACGAGGCCGGAGACGCGGACAATCTGGACGATGATATTTTCAACTATGACGATCTGGACGACCCGGACGCCTTCGCCTGACTTCGGGCCAAGTTGGCCCGAAGCTCCCGCCGCCTGAAATGGGCGGCTTTTTTCATACCTGGGGGCCTTGCCCCCGCAACCAATAACACATTTTGAATGGAGGAAAACTATATGGAATTTTTTGCTTCTGCTATCGACACCCTGAAAATTTTGGTTATCGCTATCGGCGCGGGCCTCGGCGTGTGGGGCGTGGTCAACCTGCTGGAGGGTTATGGCTCCGACAATCCGGGTGCCAATGCTCATGTACGGTAAGGAAGCAAGCAACCGAAAACAAGAGATAGACCGCCAGCACTACACTATTCCGAACCAAAGACCAAAAGATAAGCATTGTGGGAAAATCTAAACTTTTGGATTTTCCTACAATGCCGACTACGGCGGAATCCTTCCCACTCCTTATATCTTTATTTCCGTATACATTGAATTTGTATTTAGTAAATGCTATAATGTCCCTATTCAAATTATAAATGTGTTGAATTAGTTACATGTACATATTTTTTGTGCCGCATAAATACCCTGTTGAGGTTGTCGTTCTTTGTCCAGATGTGGAAACAATAAAAGGAAGGGAACGATACAGGGAGAAAACAGGCTATTCCGGCTTTACGGTTGAAACCTTATACGATACATTTATGCAGACAACACCACGGATCGGCTTTTGGCTGGACAATTCCAACCAAACACCACAGCAGACAGCAGAAACCATTCTGAACGCCAGAAAGTCGGTATGATTGTTACATATAAGGGGAAGAAAAATTTCTTTTAGGTACTTTCTTTCCTAAAACTAATGTGATATAATAGCATCATTCTAAAAAAGGAGTAAAAAATATGCGGCAAGGTATTCTTAAATAAAACTATAATCAAATA
>OWIW01001373.1_pt1 | contig 13324 bp, 12 predicted proteins | sample 2433821 | NCBI WGS metagenome assembly OWIW01 (sample SAMN05065751, study PRJEB22554) | human gut metagenome | biome: ENVO:2100002; feature: ENVO:00000062; material: ENVO:00002003 | host: Homo sapiens | place: USA | reverse complement strand
GAGGTCAGAAGTTCAAATCTTCTAACGCCCACCAAATGTTCGCAGCTCAGAGGCTTCGCCTCTGAGCTGTTTTGTTTTACGTCGCCAAGCCAAAAGGGCGCCGCGGCACCCAAAACCGCTTCGACAGCTCCAATAACCATCCCAGCCGCGCCTAAAATCGCCAAGTAGCCCCAGCGATCACCCCGATTAGGCCCAAAGCCACCCAAACAGCCTTGGTGACCGCCCCAATCTGGCCTTCACAAGCCTCGTGGCCACATCCAGATAGCCTTCCCATAATCAGGTCTAATACTTTTCCCGAGAAGTGAACGAGCTTATTTGGGCCACCGAAGCATCCACACTTTTCGAAGCAAAAACCGCAGGATTCCAATGACAAAACCGCAGGAAATAAGCCACCAAAAGTGTCGATGTTTCGGGGGTCCGTTTTGACTCGTTCACTTCTCGGGAAAAGTATTTGACCTGAAAATAAGGCCCCTGGCCCCACCCCTAGCAACCGCCCCTACCAATGTTGACGCACCTCGATAACCGTTTGCCAAAGCTTAAAACGCTTCGTTTCGACGCGCTTGAGGGCAAAATATCGCTGTTCCTCGCTCATGGGCTTGTTAAAAATGGGTCGCTTATTCCGATGCAGCTTCCGCCGGATGCGTTCGCACAGCCGAACGAGCTTGTCGTAGTCATTTGCCTGGTCAGTCGTCACGGTAAAGTACGCCACGCCGCTCAGCAGCTGTAACTCGTTGCGGCGCTCGGCATCCTTGTGGATCTTCTCGCTTCCGTCGTGGATGGCATCGCTGTCGTAATCGACCATCGCGGTCAGTACCTCTGGCAGCAGCCCGGCCTTTACTTTATCCATGCCCACCTCGACTTTAGCCGTAAGCGTTATGTCGGGCGTGCGTTCCAACACGCGAAGCCTGCGATTGCGCCCATCGTTGTATCCATCGCGGATGAAGACCTTCTTGTTGAGCTCGGCCTTGCCCAATGCATACCCGCCGTAGCGCGTAGGCAGCGACATAAACATGCACAGCCCCGATTCCCTCGGAGAGCGCGACCCCTCGATCACATATGCAAGGAGCGCCTTTGCCTTCGCAAGATCTCTCACCTTGGGGGACTTCTCGATATACGCCGCGATGAGCTCCTTGGTCGTGAGCCTGCCATCGCGCATGCCCGCATCCCTGCTTGTTACCCCACCGGGAGCAAGGTTATCCAGCCGATAGTCCGATGTCATGGCATAACCGGCATAGATGGCCGCCGCTGCATCGTCATCGTGCGCGGCCTGCAAAAACGCCAGCTCGGGAGAGCATACGTACGCATCCAGGTCGCCTCTCCAGTGGCCCAGCGAGATAAACGAACCTGCTGGGAGCTCGTTGGTGCACAGGTGCGTCTTAACATGCTTGCTCCGCCGACGGTCGGCTCGCGACGGCACCAGCAAATCCAGCGTTTCGATCCCCAGGTCGTAGCGATCGATAAACTCCTGCGCCTCCTGGTCGCAGAGCGCGCAGGCGTCCGCAATCGACACGACCTCTGGTTCCGAATCCCCAAAGCGCGGGTTCGGGATGTGTGCCAAGAGCGCCAGCGCAGCGTTATGTGAAACGATAAAGTGCCCCATGGCGCGAAGATAGCACGCACGTCGGCGGCCATTGGCAGTCCTGCTAAGTTTTCGGCAAACGATCGGCGGTTTTTTTTGCCGCGGCGCGTCCAAAGTGCTCATTCGTCGACGTCTAGTTGCAAATCCGTCAAGCTTTTGGCAAGGTTGCCGCTCAACTGACCAAAAGCCGACCATGCACTTGCCCATTTACTTGACAACACGCCCCCGCCAAAACATCCCGCGACCTCTTGAACGGCCGAAGCATCCACCCTGCGACCGCACGCCACGCCGCAATCGCCTCGTTAAGGCAGCAGACGCCACCGGCCACCAGCTCAAACACCGCCGACCCCAGCCGCGTGTATCGAGCACCCAGCGCTGGGGTATCCTTGGAGCACACGCACCGCAAGCCGCACAAAGGAGCCGCCATGCGCACCGAGCTCGATGTTCCCTTTTCGCACAAAGACGAGGCCAAGGCCCTGGGCGCCAAGTGGGACCGGGCCAAGAAGATCTGGTACGTGCCCGAAGGCGTCAACCCCGAGCCCTTTGCCGCGTGGCTGCCCGGCGTGGATCGCTCCGACCCCAGCGCGCCCTACATCTACCTGGTGCTGGGCAAGCGCGAGTGTTGGAAGTGCCACGAGCGGACGACGGTCGCGGCCTTCGGCATTCCGTATTGGGCGGCCGAGCACTCGGGCAGCAAGGCTGCGCCCAGCTCTGCGCCCAACATGGACGACACAGGCCACATCGCGATCGACACCGCCCGCGCCAACGCCGTGGCCATCGTCCCCGCGCTGGGCTGCGTGCCGGCCGAGATCCGCGACTACCTGCGCGAGCGCTGCGGCTACAAACCCGTAACGTCGCGCACCACCAAGACCGTATCGCTCGCCAGCACCTGCACCGGCTGCGGTGCGCCGCAAGGCAGCCATTACCTGTTCGAGGAGCCCACGTCGCCGTTTGCACTCACGGCCATCAACAAACTGCCCGCGCTGGAGTTCGTGCGCGTGGAAGTCGCCGGCGTCTATGGCATCCCCGCCGCCCTAGGCGACTTTGACCAGGCACTCTTCACCTGGGCACGCGACCACCACACCCAGTTCCACAAGAGCCTGTTCGAGGGGATCTACCTGTAGGACAAAACCCGAAAATCGAGTCCAGATTTCCTCGAAAATCGAGTGTGAAAATCCTCGAAAATCGAGTATGATTATCCTCGAAAATCGAGTATGCCCAGGTAGTGAGGTTTATCAAATCATGATTTCTTATGGTTCGGAACAGCCCAAATCCTACCGTCCTCGCCTTTTGGACGAACGACTGCAAACCCTGCTCCAGATTTTTGGAGCGGTCGAGATTCGGGGCACAAAGTGGTGCGGTAAATCATGGACCGCGCTCGCATTCGGTGAGAGCGTCGTTCATCTTGACGACCCAAACGTAAAGTCGCTGGTCGAAGCCGATCCTTCGCTCGCTCTTCAGGGCAATAAGCCGCACGTCATCGATGAGTGGCAAGAGACCCCCGCAACATGGGATGCCACGCGCCGCGCCGTAGATGCATCCGGCGGCGAGAAGGGCCTCTTTATCCTCACCGGATCGTCAACGCCGGCAAAAGACTCTGTCACCCACAGCGGCGCCGGCCGCATAGCGCGTCTCGATATGAGCACCATGACGCTTTGGGAACGCGGTCTTTCGACGGGATCCGTTTCGCTGCAAAACCTATTCGAAGGATCATTCGAACCTTCGGCCTATACAGGCTCTCTCCCCATGCTGGCCGACGCAATTTGTTGTGGAGGGTGGCCGGCGCTTGTCGGGGCGAGCCCTCAGATGGCTGCAGAGGTCGTTAACCAGTACCTCGATGCCATGTACGAAGTCAGCGTTCCGCAAAAAGGAGGCGTGGGGTCTACAGCGCGGCACATTGTGTCCTCACTCGCGCGCAACGTTGCGACCTCTGCTACGCTCAACACCATCGCAGCAGACGCCTCGTTGGGTGACAGTGACGCCCAGCCGGCAACTTCGACCGTGGCGTTTTACCTCGACATGCTGGTGAGCATGTATGCGATCGTAAATCTGCCCGGCTGGGATGCACCCGTCCGCGCAAAATCCCGCCTGCGCACCAAACCAAAGCGCTATTTCGCCGACCCCTCCATTCCCGCAGCCGCGCTTGGAATGAATCCCGAAAGGCTCCTTGCGGACGGTCAGACTTTTGGCCTGCTCTTTGAGTCTCTGTGCATTCACGACCTGAGCGTCTACACCTCATGCCTGCCCGGCTCGCATCCGGGCTCGCTCCACTACTATGGCGACTCCGACGGGCTTGAAGTTGATGCCATTATCGAGTTGAACGATGGCCGCTGGGCAGCGATAGAAATCAAGCTCGGCGAATCCAAGGTTAGCGACGGAATCCGCAACATCGAGCGCCTGCGCCGCAAGGTCGCTCTGAACCCTGCCGCGCGCAACCCCCAGCCGGAGTTCTGCGCCGTCATCACCGCGACCTCGCCCTTCTGCCGCTACGACGCCGAGCACGACGTCTACGTGTTCCCCATTGGAGCGTTGCGGGCGTAGGGCGGTGATTCGGGGCACTGGGTTTGTTTAATGGGTAATTCGATCTTCGAAGCTACGGCTCCGTCTCGTCATAGGTAATGGCACATCCGCAGGTTGGGCATTGCTGAGGATAGACCGGGAGACGCAGGCCTGTTCGAGCCCGCGGGTCGGTGGCGTGTTTGTCGCGGGTGTCGATGAAGCTGATGTCTAGGCATGGGAGGTCTGCGCCGCAGCGAGGGCAGGGCAGACAGATTTGGCTGCAGGTGACCTCGACGAGCGGGAACAGGCTCCGGCCCATTAACGCTCGCGGCAAGTTCCCGTACACGCCTCGTACGATATCGCTTCTCCATCCCATGGTCTCCCCTTTCCCGTTTTAACTGTTGAGGAGAGGATGGCAGGATCGCGCGGCGCTCGATGCGGCGCGACGCGATCCGATCAATCGACATGATTGGGTTGCGACGGACCGCACCCGCCTAATACGGAGCAACGGCTTCCGCCCGACGTCGCGATTCCGAGAAATCGAACTCGGCGCGGTGGGCCTCGAGGAACCGAGCATTGGGACGCAGGCGATGCTCGTCCGGCTCACGCAATACCGACCCTGCAAACGCTGCATAGTCCGTATGCTGCAGAAGGTACGACCCGCAAAGCTGATAGTCACCGCGCACCAACTCAAACGAAATCAAATGAGCATCGAAGAGCGAGTGTAGATCGCGACGCAGCAGGATACCGTTGCTAACAACCTGCGATTTGGGACCCGAGTAATTCTCGATATGTGCAGCTTCGAGCGCCTCGTCGACATTGCAACCCGAGACGGCGCATCGACCAGTGTAGGCCTCAAAGAGTTCAGTGCGAAAACGCTGCTGGCCGATTCGCTCGCGACGCAGCGCATAGCGAACCTTTTCATCGTCGCTCGCCAGAGTGCCAGAAAACTCAGCCGCGACCGGAGCGTCCTTCATGTAGCTCATATCGGGGAAGAAACGAGCGTCGGGCCCACCCTTATGGACGGGGCCGTGCAGTACAAACCAGCTGTTCTCGGGCTCGTAGCGCTCGACGAATGCGAGACCAAGTACCTTGTAGCCGACGCTTGTTGCAAAGAACACGCCGACCGGAACGCCGCATTCCATGCAGTTGATCATCTTTTGGTTGTAGTCCTGGTCGCGCCAGTTTTCGACTGAAGCACTTTGCGACGAGTACTTGAGCACCCACGTGCCATCCTCAAGATAGAGCGGCGGGACATCGGGGTAGGCGCCGCGCTTGGAATTGTGCACCGAGAGCGCGAAGGTCTTCTCGCGCGGATGTTTAACGCGCCCGCGACCAGGCCAAAAGATGCCTGAATCGCGCGACACCGGAAAGAGCACGGAATCAATCGACAGGCGGAAGGGATATTGAGGGCTGTCGGCATTCGTGCGATGCGGAAGCTTATCCCACAGGCCACCACGCTGCTCCTCGCGCAAGAACCACTCCCAGGCCTGGACATATTCGGACGGCACAAAGCTGCAAGCGCGGTCGAAACTCGGCCGAGCAATCAGCGGAACACTAGAAGCGATGCCGTCCATAAGGAACCTCCAGGAAGAACAGTTCCTCACATTATCGCCGATGCAGTGATACCGCCAAACGAAAAAGGGCCCACTTCCTTCGAAGTGGACCCTTGGGCTAGCTGTATTTAGGCAAACGTTGACATTACGGCGTCGCGACACCGGCGAGTTTGACGCTGACGTTATAGGTCGTCGGGCTGTTCTCGATGGACTTACCGTTAACGCAATCCGCATCGGTGCCTTCCATCCAGATATAGACACGCACCGCAACGCCGTTGTAGCCAACGCCCCTAGCAATCGGCTCGGTGCCCTCAGCAACCGAGTAATCGCCGCTGTCACCTTTAGTAGCAACCCATCCGTCCGTGCCGCCTTTAAAGATATGGGGATAGGTTGCTTCCGCGAGCGTCGGAGTGCCATTCTTGTTTTGGATGCTCGTCCAGCCATCAATAGCGCTTGCATCGTTACCCTTGCCCGTCTCATCGCGCATGGCATATACAACGCGCAGTTTTTCTTCGCCGACACACGACTTGCCGTCAGACCCAATCTCCTGCGTGGTAATCGCAACTCGCAGAGAACCAACCATGGTCTCCGACGCCTCGCCGCCCACGGGCTCAATCGTTACGGGCTCACCGCCAGACGCGTCAAGGTAAACGTCAGCCGTGCCAGTATCGGTAATGGTGTAGACGATATATTCGCTTCGGATGAAGGCGTTGTACTTCTTACCGGCAACCTCATACTCACCGGGCAAAGCGTTGGCAGCGGTTGAGAAAGAAGGCATTGAATAGTCGGTTACCAGGCCCTGGTTGTTCCAGCCGTTGCAAACGTACCAGGTTTTAAGGTCGTCAGTCGAAGACGGGCTGAGCGTAGCGCCCGTGGTCTGTGCTTCAAGCGACTTCTGCTCGCCACCGTGCTGGGCGCCGTTTTTGAGCTCGTCGATCTGAAGGATGAAGCCATTAGTCGTCGCGCTGATGGTTGACGTGGTTGCGGAAACCTTTGTGTTCGCAACATACCACGCATAGGTCGCTGCCGACAGAGCAACTGCAGAGAGGACCACGCTAACGGCGGCCGCAACAAGTTGTGTTTTTAGGCTCTTAGACGATTGCACGTGATCCTCCTTTCAAAAACAGAGCGGGCGCCCGGCGCATAAGCCGGGCGCCCGCTTGGTCCCAAATAACACCTAGGGATTAATTGGACTTCTGAACCGCGTTGGGGGCGTTGACAACGCCGCCGTCCGTATTGACCGGAGTAGCAGTGAACGCAACAGTGACGCCACAGTTCTTCAGAGTGGCAAGGTTATCGGAGAAGACCGAAGAAGCCGAGCCATCGTAGAAGACATAAATGTCAACATCCACGGACTTTCCCGCAGCGATCTTGGCCACAAGAGCATCCGTAACGGAAGTATCGGAACCGGTCAGATTGTTGGCAATAGTGGTCCCATCGCCATAGGCGGTCAGCTCAGTGCCATTGTCAGTTTCTTTGTAGACCCCCCACTGGTCTCCGCATTTAACGAGAACGCAAATGGCACTCTTAAGGCTACTCGAATTCTCGCCAGCATTAACCGTTACAGAGGCAACCTTAAGGTTCTGGAACGAACCGGCTTTTTCATCCGTAGTGCCGATCTTAAAAGACTGCTTCAGAGCATAATCAGGACGTTGAGCTGCCTCAACGCCACCAACAGCGAAGCGCGAGCCATCAAGCATCGTCCATTCGCTTGCCTTAGAAGCGTAAGCGGACTCGAACTGATAGGTGTTAGTATCAACCACGTGATTCCACTGAGACGGATAGAGCTCGACCTTATCGTTCGTACCCGCAACCTGAGTTGCAGTAGTATCCGTAAGCTTAGCGTCGGTATCCTTACCAATCTTCAGGAACGGAGCGTTCGACTGAGCGGAAACCGATGCAGTCGTCGCCGTAACCTTATTGTTGCTAACAAACCATGCGAACGTGGCGGAGCCGAGGGCTACGGCTGCCACGAGGACCATGGCGATGGCGGCGCCCATCTGCTTCTTTAATGCCTTGGTATCCATGCGGACCCCTTTCTTTCCCCATTCATCCCAGATGACCCTCGAGAAGCCCGGAAGGGGAGCCCGCGCTTTCGTGTTGGATGTTGCTTGCCCATCCTTTAGACATGAAATTGAGAATACCACAATTCTTACGATTTCCTTATGAGTTTTCGGCAGCCTACATTCCGGCAGATTCATAGGTCTACCTCGGGTTATATGTGGTGCTATGTGAACATCGTTTACCTTATTTGATCTCTCTCCCGCGCAGTCATAAGTCCCCCTTAAGCCTTGCGGCCGCAGTGCCACGCCATCGCATACATTCACCCTCTGCCGAGCTTCACTACAGCCCTTCCCCACTGCTATATTGGTGTGGCACGTGTCACTTTTGCCTGCTAAACAGGCTCTTTGTTGGGAGGGCTCATGGCTGCCACCGCTCAACCCAAGGGAAGCGTTTCCGCCGGATCGATCAAGCCGGTGACGCGCAAGGCCGTTCGCTGCCAGCGCGAAGTCGCCTGGCTGGTCACGCAGGCGGCCGGTAAGCTCGTCGCCACCACCGACGACGTCAATGCGCCCACGCCCAGCTTTGTACTGGCGGCGGCATTGTCGTACACCCGCAAGCAGGAGCAGGCCGCACGGGACCGTGGCACCGCGATCGACTACAAGACCGTCATGGGTCCCGACCTTGCGAGCTTTTGTGCGGCTGCGGGGCTGCCTACAGCGCCCAACGCGCTTTCGGACGCCGGCTACATGTTCACGCTCTCGGGCGCGGACCTCATCCGCGACCTCTACGCCTACTGCGGCGACCTGGACGAACGCACGAGCAACGCAGCGCAGGTCAAGCCGGGCTACGCAATCAAGCTCGCGCTGCGGTTGTTCTTGCTGGACGGCGCCTCAGCCGCCACCGCCTCCGGCGGCAAAACCTCGGCATAAGCCGTCACCAAAAGCGCCGGACCGGAAAATCGATTCCGGCCCGGCGCTTGTTCGTTCTACTTGTCCCCGTCCCCTGCGGGCGAGTTCTTTTGGTTGCGACGGTTACTCCAGGTCACGTTGTGTTCCTTGTAGTAATCGGGCGCCTCGTTGCCGCTCGCGCTAATGGGGTCGTTGCCGGTCAGGGTGTCGGTAATATCCTGCACGAACTTAACGAACAGGCTCGAATCGTCGGTCTCGGAGGAATCAAAGTCGAAGCCGAACTCCACCGCGCCGCCAATAATCTTGTCCACGCACTCCGGGTCGTCGCCATCCAGCCAAATGACCACGGTGTACTTGTCCACATCGCCCACGCGGAAGTTCTTGTGGCTGATAGTCGTCACCACGTCTTTGGACGCAAACGGCTCGGTGTTGGGCTCAGGGTTGCCGTCTGTCGCTGCCGCCGCGTAGGTGGTGGGCTCGCCGTTGCGATACACCCTCACGCGCGCGGCCTTCTCCACGCCCTTGCTGGCGCTGACCACCTTGAGCTTGGCGCTGTAGCCCAGATCGGTCTTGCCGGCGTTGCGGATATAGAAGGTGTACGCCACGTAGTTTTTGCCGTTGTGGCTGCCGTCGATGTCGTCCAGATTGTCGGGCAGGTCCTCGGCAGCGATATTGGTGCCGTTGTCCAAGGCGTCGGCGGCTAGGCGCGCGGTGGCGTTGTTAAAGTCGCCGTTGTCGGCAATGGCCACGCCGCGGCGAAACAGCTCCAGGCGGTTGAGGTTGATGGTGAAGTTGCCCATGTTTTCCTGCATAAACGACAGGGCGAACAGCACGCCAAAGGCAAGCGCCAGCACCACGAGGGCCTTTTGCAGCTTGTCCATGCGCAGCAGCGCCGCGCCGATGCGTTCCATGCGGCGCTTGGGCATATACATGGATACGACCGCGTCGGGGTCGATGTCGTCGAGGTCCTGGTCGGCCAGTGCCTGCTCCAGTTCCTCGATGCGCACCACGCCGCGGAGGTCGCGCTTGGGCTTGCGTTTGGGCTTGCCGAAGCGCTTGGGGGAGGTGGGAGCCTGCTCGGGCACGGAGTCCTCGCCGGATGCGTCCTCGGCATTGGCGCCGGGTGCGTCCTGCGATGTGTCCTCGACCTGGTCCCCGGCCTGGCCCTCGGCCAAATCCTCGGCAGCTTGATCTTTGCTGTTGTTACGCTTGAACAGAGCCATGGCGATCAGATCTTATATTTGGTGCGAATGTAGCCGACGTATTCTTTGACGAGCTCGCGCTCCATGTCGTCGGCGTAACGGAACTGCAGGCCGCAGACGTTGCGGTACAGGCTGCCCTTAGGCGCGCGGCGCACCCAGCACACGATGCCCAGCTGCTCGGGCAGCTCGTGGCGCTCGCCCTGCAGACGGATCGTGGGCATTTGCACGGCCAGGGCCTCGCCCACGTCGGGGTAATCGTTGAGGTAGATAGCCAGACCGCCGGCCGAGACGTCGATGGTCATGGCGTCCTCGGGCTCGGGGGTCGGCGCGTTGTCGCGCTGGTAGTTCAGGCGCATGGCGACCTTAAAACGCTCGTCGCGGCGCTTAACGAAGGTGCGCTGCTCGGCGACTTTGCGCATTTTCCAGTAGGTGCGGATGCCCTTTTTCTCGACTGCCTCGGGGTAGCCGGCGAGCACGAACGTTTCCTCGCCCACTTTGTATTGCAGCAGCAGCTTTTGGTTTTCGTCCATGATGAGCGGCTTGCCGGCGAGCATGGGCGCGCTCATAAGAAAGTACGCCTCGTCCAGGTCCTCTTTGTACGTGGCGAGCATGTTGAAGTCGGTTTTTTGGCCCATGGGCACGTCGAATGCCACCTGAAGCTTAGTCCCCGGCGTTATCTGTTGCTCTGCCATGTATTCTCCCCTAGTCGCGGGCGCCGATATCATCGTCGTGCGCGATGCACATTGGGCTATTGTAACTGCTTTGCCGCAGGTTTCGATGTGCAGCGCGTGAAATGGCAGGATGTGAGGCGGGGCAGCCACTAGTGCAGCTGCCCCGCGCGCTCCGTCAGCCGGTACTTGCGGTTGCGGCTCGTCGCCGACGCCGTAGGTTCAAGCTCGCCCCGTGCGATGAGCGCATTGACGCGCGTCCTAACCTGGGAGACGGTGAGTCCCGTGCATTCTGCCAGTTCACGTGTTCCCAGTTCGCCGTTGCGCTTGAGTGCCGCCACAATTAAGTCCCCGCCATGATCGATTTGCTCAACCTTCGCTCGGTAGAGGACAACCTTAAACCGGTCGAAACCCGGGCAAAACAATGGCTCAGCCAGACCGTGCGCACGCATGGCATCGAGCATCATTGGAATGCCCGATCCGTTGCCCTCGGCAGGAGAGCCCGCGCCGTCGGGCAATGGGACAAGCGACACGAGCTTCACAAGCGTCGCATTGCGACATCGGGAGCTGCCGTCAAACAAGTTCTCGCGAGTCTTTCCCCCGTAAAGGCCGCCAGGATTCGTCACTTCGATACGGTCATCAAAGACGTCAACAGCGATCGACTGCCCACAGAACCGGTCTCCGTATTCTCGGTGGATTACGGCGTTGGCGATTGCCTCGCGCAGGACCTCCTCGGGAATCTCCAGCGAGTCGACACGCGAGACGCCTTTGATCATCGAGGTTCGTCGTAAATTCTTGGCGACCGCCGCGACGGCATCCGAGATCATTTCACCCAACGTCCCCTCGCAGATCGTACGGTCCATGAACCTCAACGACCCCGCCGTGCCCTTCTGCGTTCCGGCATAGACCGCCACATCGATAAAGAGCTTGGGATAGAACTGCTGAGGATAGGCACCCGCAGCCAGGAGCCCGGCCTTAGTAACATTGCCCTGGGAGTCGAGGAAATTCAGGCGCTCCAGCTTCGTTTTCTTGTCCGGCGCGCCGCGCATCGCACGGGGTGTCAGTGAGAAAGCACGCTCTATCGTGCGGTCGACCAGGGCCTCGTCAAGATCGCCTGCGACCGCACCGGGCACTGCATCGCGATCACTGGAGCTCGTCCGTTCATATGATGACAAGGACAGGACCTCAGTCGACGAAAGCGGGACATCTTTGTCATCGATGCGTTTGTAGCTGCCGCCTTGAACGCCCCGCTCTATGACATAACAAGGCTTGCTCGACGGGTCGAGCTCCTCAATCGTGATGACCAGAACCACGGTGCCCTGGAGCTCCACGCGTTCAATGGTGTATTTGGGCGGATTGGCCAGTTTTCCGCGACCGCCGGCATCACCCATGCCCGCTACGAATTGGTTGAGCACCTTCTCGGTCTCAAAGTTCTCAACCGGGACAAAGCCCGCGCGCTCGCTCACGCCGAGCACGATAATTCCGCCAGCGGTATTCGCGAATGCGCTAACTGTTTCCCATACGTCGCGGGAAAGCGTCGTGGCGCTCTCCTTGACCTCGACGTTAAGATCGTCCGAGCCCATGCGCCTTAAAGACTCGAGCAGACCGGTCAGCTCGTTTTCGTTCATCTGCACGTCCCTTCGCTCGGCCCGGCGGAGAATGCCGCGAATAGATTTCCTTCGTCTCTCAGTTATCTCTCGTAATTATCTCTCATCTTACTGCTATCTCTCATATTAGAGATAAGTGAGAGATGAAAGATAAGATGTCTGCCGTCTGTTTCATTTAAACATGTTTTTGCTGGTAGAACAATCAGTATTGAGACAATACCATGATTGCTTGTCTCTTTTCTGCTCAGTTATCTCTCATATTTATCTCTCGTCTTTCTGTTATCTCTCGTATTAGTGACGAATGAGAGATGAGAGATACGTGAGTGATGGACGAGCGTGGTTTTTTGGACGGTCGGAAAATCCCTCAAACAAAAAACGGGGCCGGCCGTACGCCGAACCCCGTTTTCAAACGGACAGTTAGTTATCCAACGCGCGAGCATAGCAGTCAACATTACGCCGCCGCGAACACTCCCAAGCCCGTTCCGATGATGCAGATCGCGAAGATGCCAATAATAATCCAAATGGTCTTGACACCCTTTTTGTACAGGGCAACGCAAGCGAACGTTGCCAGCAGGGGCAGAAGGCCAGGGAAGATCGAATCGAACAGATCCTGCAGGACAATCTCCGAACCACCCACGTCAAAGGTCAAAGCAGTGGACAGGGAGACCTGTGCCGCAATCATGGCGCCGATAACGGTCATTCCGAGGACACCGGCAGCATGCGTCATGCGAGACATAAGGTTGTTCTCTTCGGACTGCTGCAAAAACTTGGTTCCCAGGTCGTAACCCAAATGGGCTGCGACGATACGCGTTGCAAAGTTAATCACGGAGTAGAGAAGGAAGACGGAGACGGGAAGGGCGAGCGCGACGGCAGTTGCCGTGCCCGTACCCGTAATGACGGCAAACGTGCAGCCAAGCACGCCGGAGGCATAGACCTCGGGAGGAACCGCCGCGCCGACCATGATGGCGCCCAAGAACATGGACTCCAAAGCAGCGCCGACGATAACTCCCTGCTGGACATCACCAAGGATCAAGCCGACAAACAGGCTCGTAAACAGCGGACGACCAAGCATCGTAATGCCAAATGCTTGCTCGTCCATAGACGCCATAATGCGACCAGCGCAACTAGGAGGTACTGGGCAACTATTCTGATTAACCCCAAAAATAAGCCTGCAGGCGAGACGTTCAGAACAGCTCGCCTGCAGGCAACAGCAGCAATTTGAAAGGATTAGTAGTTCATCTGGTGATAGTAGCGACGCGTGGTGAGCGGGTGGTTGCGGACGTGCTCGAGATGGCAGCTCA
>OWIW01001370.1_pt1 | contig 13356 bp, 13 predicted proteins | sample 2433821 | NCBI WGS metagenome assembly OWIW01 (sample SAMN05065751, study PRJEB22554) | human gut metagenome | biome: ENVO:2100002; feature: ENVO:00000062; material: ENVO:00002003 | host: Homo sapiens | place: USA | reverse complement strand
CTACACTTCTAGCTTCGTCGGCAGCGTCAGATGTGTATAAGAGACAGGATTTCCTGCACGAAGTCCGATTTTTTTCCCCTGTAGATAGTTGATAGCATTGATTTCCTGTAAGATGTTTTTCCAATTTCCTGCAAAATATTCTTCAAGAAGTTTTCTGCACTCCTCTACAATACTCAAAATCAAAGACTCTATTTCTATCTTTTCCTGACAGACTTCCTGTAACGAAATTGCTATATTTTTAATTTCTATCGGAATGGCATTATTCACATTGATTCCAATTCCAATAAAAAAATCATTTTCTCGTCTTTCTACCAATATCCCTGCCAATTTTTTCTCTTGTAAATAAATATCATTGGTCCATTTCAACTGGTAATGTATTTTTTTTCTCCGTTGTAAAGCTCTAATGACAGCCAATCCTGCCAATAGAGGCAATTTCATATATGCTTCCTCGGCTTTGTCTCCTCTCTTTTTCACCAAAAAAGTAAAAAGAGCCATCCCTTCTGTAGAGATCCAAATATTCCCCCGTCGACCTTTTCCCGCTCTTTGATTTTTCGCCATGACAATATCAAATTCCTCAAATTCTTTTCGATGTTCCTTCATATAATCATTGGTCGAATCCAAAACTTCAAATGAGTATATGTTCATAATTCTCCTCTCTGTTTTTTATAGAGAAAGGGGGTGCTCACCGTTGTGAAGCAGCCCCCTTACATTTTTACTTGCAGCTATTTTTTTATTTCCGTATTTGCTTCAAATGCATAAACATGAAGTTGTGTTCCTTCCGGAATTTCCACTTCCGCTATATTATTTTTATGGAATGCATACATGTTGATTTTCTTTACAGATGCGGGAATTTTTAGAGAAGTCAAAGAATTTTTATAGAAAGATGAAGTATCAATCAATTCTAATCCTTCCGGTAAATGAAGTTCTTCCAACTCATTCAATGCGAAAGCACTTGGTTCTATTGTTTTCACCTTATCTCCGAAAATTACATTTTTTAATTTGTTTCGATAAAAAGCAAAGCCTTCAATTCCCACCAAAGCTGCCGGTAATTTTACTTCTGTCAATTTACATACTCCAAAGGCATCATAACCGATTGTCTCTACTGTATCAGGAATGACTACGGATGTCAATCCTCTTCTGTAAAAAGCATTATCTCCAATTCTCTTAATCGCCAATCCTTCAGGAGTCGTTGCAGGAATAATCATATCTGTAAATCCTTGTGTTTTTACTTTATCTTTTCCCTTCGCTGTCATTCCTTTTAATTCATCGCCTTTAAAAATAAAATCATCATTTTCCCATACATTTTGACACATTTCTTCAACCCCCTTATCACATTCTGTTTAATTGCACGATTTCATTGAAAGTTTCTAATTGTGTTTTTACTTGTCCAAAGTCTACCATTTGTTGATCATATCCCATTTTAATCAAAGGAATCTTTGCTGCATCAAAAGCTTGTTTCAAAGAAGGATATTCCATTTCTTCGGTATCATTGAAATTCATCATAAATAATAGACAGCCGTCCGCATTATTTTCCTTTGCCAAATCCACAACGTATTTCGGACGTTTGAAAATATCCGGATCGTACAAAATAGGGTCTTCATCCATTCTAGCAAATTGATCTGCCAAAGCTAACATCGGATCTTCAATAGAAAGATCAATATCTACCTTTAAGGCTCTTGATTCATGAGCTACGTCATCCGCAACAATGCATACTTTATAGGCATCAAATACTTCTAATAATCCCGGATTATCCGTAATCACTCCACTGGTAACCACTCGAACCCCATCCCATGCTTCTTCTGCTAACGCAGCCAATTTTTCATTTAATTTCTTCAAAAGAGCTGTGTGTTCATCTTTTAACATAAAATAAGAACTTTTCAAAACATGACATCTGTCGGAAGCCTTAATGGTTTGTGGGTGAGTAGCAGCTAATTTGATAAATTTTCTTTTTTCACTTCTATTTTCATTATATATTTCAAACGCTTTCTTTAAATTTTCATCCGTTACCTTTACATCACAAATTTTTTCCAATTCTTCTTTTGCTTTCTTAAAAATTCTGGCATTGTATTGTTTTCCGAAATCTTCTTTTCGATGTTGCCCGTGATTTAAGAAAATCATAGGAATTTTTCTTCCCGCACTCACTTTATAATTTTGTGAAAAAGGTCTTAGAGTATCATCTAGGGTAGTTACCATAGAAGCGGATAAGCCGTCTAAAGTTCCGTCCAATGCCATTTCCAAACATCTCAATGCCATAGAATAATAGAAAGTTGGAAAATATTCTTTCGCTCTTTCAATCGGTCCTTGACCTCCCCATACACCAAAAGGTACTACTCCGGCTGCATACACAATTTCTTCAGGAGCATAATATGGGAAAATTCCTACTGCCTTTTTCCCTTCAGCAAGATACTTATCCAATTGCTTTCTTGGGTTATTTGCATAGTATTTAAATTGTTCTAACAATTCTTTGATTTCTTCCATTTTTATCCTCCCTATTTTAATGTTGGTTTTGACCAATCCGTTTCTTTGGTATTTTCAAAGTTTGTATATACATCTTCGCCTTTTGCCAATCTTTCCTGTTTTCTTTCTTCCATGATTTCCACTAGACCTTGCACTCTCGTTTTGTATTGTTCTGTAGAGAAGTTTCTTTCATCTGCCTGGTCTCCGTCAAAGTGAACCACCGGAATTCCCAAATCTTCTTTCCATCTTCTTTCAATTTCCGGCATAGCTCCGCTCCATGGTTTACAACTTCGGTTATAATTTACCAAAGCTCCGCTGATACCATTTTGTTTTGCCATAGTTTCCCTCCATTCCACTCCTGTTTCAATACATACAGAACATGGAGCCTTGCAATACGCCGCAGCCATTTCTCGAATATTGTTGTATCGGAATCCGAATGCCGGAGCATAGACAACCGCCGTTACATTGACCCCATTGTCTTTCAACGGTTCATATAAATGTCTTAGTCCGGGCCAACAAGGAATTCCTTCAAATAAAATTCTATGTTCTTCCGGATATTCCCAAGTGGAAGTTCCCTCTGCAATGGACTGTTCAAATTCTTGAGCCAATAATTCAAATCCGATAGCTGCTTCTTCATCACATCTTGCTGCCACGATGTCCGCCATATGGTTAAACAAATCAAATCCGCTCAAAGGAGACGGCTTGTAAGACATATAAGAACAAGCTTTCAACCATGCCGCAGCTGTTCTGTTTGCTCTTGCACAGGCATCTTCAAATTTCTTTTCATCAAATTTCTTTCCTGTCAATTCTTCCAACTGCTTAATAGCATAGTCGAACTGTCCAATCAAATAATCCACTTTTTCTTCGGGAGTATCTACCGTATTGGAAAAAGGAATATCCACCATAATCAATGGAATATTATGAATTCTGGCAATATTTTCATACCATTTCGTCATCATATTACAAATATTATTACAGCAAAGCACAAAATCCGGTTGAGGCATTCTTCTTGCATCTGTAGGTTCTCCTGCTGCATAAGCCAAACTAATTCTTGCATAACCACAAATATCATTATCATATCCCATGTCTTCCGCCGCTTGACATAGTCTTAAACCATCTTTTTTTGCTGCTGTTGATGCAGCGTGATTTTCTGGATATACAACATTTAGATCAAATGCTTTTGCCAATTCAATCGGGAATTTAGAAGAACTCCAACCAACCAATTCTCCTCTTCTTTTTGCTTCCCAGGCTCCTGCGTACACTTTATCTACAACCCCTCTTAAAACAGCGGCTGCGGGTTTATGACCTTCAATCGGTCTTGGTGTCTTATTCGGTAATTTTTCTACTTTTCCAGCCATTTCAATTTCCTCCTACTTCCTAATAAAAAACTGATAGGATATTGTTCATCTCTTCATGAACAATACCCTTATCATTCCTATTTTTCTGCTTGCAGACATTTTTGATATGCAAACAATGCTGCTCCAATCGCTCCATTTAATTGACAATATTCACTGGTATGAATTTTAAATCCTATGTTTCTTTCCAATGCTCTCACCATTCCTTGGTTCAAAGCAACTCCTCCGGTCATAACTACCTGATCTTTGATTCCAACTCTTTTTGCTAAACTTCCCACACGACTTGCAATTGCTGTGTGAATTCCCTTTACAATATCTTCAATTTTTGTTCCCTTTGCCAATTGAGAAATGACTTCCGATTCCGCAAATACAGTACAAGTAGAACTAATCGTCACATCCAACTTGGATTGCTCATCCAATTTTTCTAAATCTTTTAAATCTACTTCCAAGACTTTGGCAATGACATCCAAAAATCTTCCTGTTCCTGCAGCACATTTATCATTCATAACAAAATTTTCCAACATTCCGTTGTCTCCAACTTTTAATGCCTTGGAATCCTGTCCTCCAATATCGATGATAGTTCTTACTTTTGGAAATAAGAAATATGCTCCTTTGGCATGACAAGACAATTCCGACATTTGTATCGGAACTTCTTCCAACGAATTTCTTCCATATCCTGTGGCCACTGCTCCATCCAACTGTGCAATAGAGTTTAATCCTACTTCTTCCAATGCCTGTTTGATAGCTCTTGCAGGTCCACTTGTACCGGTACCTACTGAAATTACTGATTTTGCTACAATTTCTTTCCCATCTTTTATAATAACACATTTCGATGCGGTCGAACCTACATCAACTCCCATAGTATACTTACTCATATTCCCATCCTTTCTCTCTTTACTATTCTTATCCGATACCAACCATCGCTTTGGCGATATTCAAGAATTTGGTAATGATAATTGCATTACTAATATTGCTGATAAATCCTCCAATAACAGGTACTACGAAAAATGCTAATTTAGAATATCGATATTTTCGACAAACTGTTTGCATCGTTGTCATAGAAACCGGTACTGCTCCTAATCCAAATCCGGAATGTCCTACTGCCATTACTGCTGCATCGTAATCTCTTCCTAGTAAATTGAATGTCAATAAATAACAGAATACAACGATAAATATAACTTGAGAAATTAACAACACAAATAGAGGTCCTCCTAAATCTGATAATTGCCATAACTTCATGGTAATAATCGACATAGAAACAAACAATCCTAAAGAAAATTCTCCAACCGTATCAATTGCTTCATACAAAACATCATGATTTCCTTTTTTTCTATCATAAAATAATCGAATTAAAATTCCTCCCAACATACAGCTTACATGAATAGGAAAACTAACTCCATATTTTTTTAGTACTAAAGTAACAATTTGTCCGATTCCTAAGGCAATGCACATTAAAAACATGGCATTCACCACACTATTTTTATCCACTGCCATTACAGAAGACGTTCCTGTTCCTTCCTGCATATTGACAATATCATCTTTTCCATCCAAAGCAGGATCTTCCAAACGATGTCGTCTAATAATAAAGTTTCCTAAAGGTCCTCCTAGAATACAACCGGAAATCAATCCGAAAGTTGCTGATGCAATTGCCACCTCCATTGCCGCACTTGCTCCCGCTTCGACTGCAATCGGAGCAAAAGCCGCTGCATTCCCATGACCTCCTGTCATGGGAATACTTCCGGTCATCATGGAAATCAACGGATTGACATTCATCAATTTTCCGATAAATAATGCCAAAGCATTTTGCCCTGCTGCCAATATTGCGGCAAGAATTGCAAAAATCACAACAAGTTTCCCTCCCTTTTTCAAAAGAGATAAACTTGCTGCCGCTCCACTTGCAGCGAAGAAAATACAATAAAATAATGAATTGACAGCTTTAAATTCAAAACTCAACTCATAGAGATTCGCATAATACAATCCCATAGAAATAATAGCAAATACTGTTCCCCCCACAACAGAGGCAGGTAAACAATATTTTTTCAGAACAGGAAATTGTTTTCTCAAAAATTCTCCAAAATAAATAGCCAATACTGCTAACGACAATGTTTCAAACATACCTAATTCTAAAACGATTCTGTTCATAAGCTCCCTTTCCTATTGTTTATTATTTTTTTGTATAAGTATTAAATTCTCTGATAGTTCTTGGTAGAAGCATTTGATGGAAAGCACAGATTGCTTTCGGATTTTGATATACAGAGTTTACGAAGGCAATCATGTAAGTTCTAATATCATAAAGATTAACAATTTCATCTACCATTCCTGTTTTTGCACAATATTCCGGAGTTGATTTTTCTTTATATTCGTTGATGAGTTTATTCATTTTTTCAATAGTCGGAGTTAAATCTTTTCCGGCTTTTTTATCTTTCACCAATCTTCTTGAATACATTGCAGTTGCCGCAGTTTCTCCATTCATTACGTTAATTTCTGTTGCCGCCGTTCCTAAAGAGAAGGCATTGGTATCATTTCCTTGAGGTCCTCCCAATACATAGTGAGCCGCTGCGGTTCCTTTTCTTAAAGTCACTTCCATTTGAGGAACTTTTGAATTTTGAATAGAATAGATTAAAGATTGTCCCAATCCTAATAATTCCGCTTTTTCTGCATCATTTCCCACGTCAATTCCGGTAGTATCTTGTAACCAAACAATAGGCAATTTATCTCGTGAGCAAAGAGTGACAAATTCATTCATTTTTACAAGCCCTTGTCGATACAATTTTCCACCGATTCCAATTGCATTTTCTTTATATTCAGGATATTTCATCAATAATCCTTGGAAGTTTGCAACAATTCCTACCAACAATCCGTCAACTTTTGCAAGTCCGGTTACAATTTCCGGTCCGTATCCTTTTTTGTATTCGCTGAATTCACTGTTGTCCACTAATCTTCCTATAATATCATAAATATTATATACTTTCTTTTGATTCATCGGTAAAATAGAATATAAATCATTTGGATCCAAAGCCGGTTCCATAGGTTCATCCACTCGGAAAAATTCTAAGTTATAAGATGGTAAACAATCCATATAATATCGAATCGCATCTAAAACTCCGACTTCTTCTGCATATACTTCTCGGAAGAATCCTGTTTGATCATAGTGAATGGAAACCGTTCCCGGAACATCTACCCCTTTTGCCTTTGCAGTTGCTTCAATAATTTGTTCCGCTCCCTCTTGATCAATATATCCTTTCGGATTCATTCCTCCTACAATTCCTGCTCCTCCCACTGCCATATTGGCATCTTTATGAGCAATTAAGATAGTAGGACTGATACTATGATATCCTCCTCCTGCAGGGTTTGTTCCATAAATTCCAACAATAACCGGAATTCCGGCTTGTTGCAAGTCCGCATTTCGATAGAAAGGAGTTCCTCCTCCTCTTCTATTGGCATATACTTTTTCTTGTTCGTCCAATTTTACTCCACTACAGTTTAAAATGTATACCAAAGGAATTCCTAAACACTTCGCAGTATCGGAAGCTCTTAATAAGTTATCCGATTGTCCCGGTACCCAAGCTCCTACGATTTTTTTATTGTCAGATGCTACAATCATAGCCCATTTTCCGTTGATTCTTCCCAATCCTTTGACAATTCCTGTCGCAGTTTCAAAATCTTCCGGATTGTAAAGACTATTTAACGGACACCAAGTTCCTTCATCTATTAATTCCGCAATTCTTTGTAAAGCTGTTAGTTGTCCTTTTTCTGCAATTTTTTCATCAGGAGTTCCTGCTGCATGAAGTTCCTCTATCAACTTCGCAATTTTATCCTCTACTTCTCTTACTTGTTGTTCATTTTGCTCGTCAATTCTTGTTAATTCCTTTCCAATTTGTTCCATATTTTGGAAATAATTAGGCATTGAATAGTTTCCCATGTATGCTCTCCTCTCGTTTTTTATTCTTCTACCGGTACTTTGATAAACGCTTGTCCCGGATCAATTTCTTCCCGAATCATTTTAATCACTTCTTCACTTGGAGCTTCTAATAAAACAGCTCTGGAAGTATCAATTTCAAATCCGGTATTTTCAATAATATCTTCAATGGATGAACTTGGATAGTATCCGGCTAAATACATTCTCTTCGTTTTTTCATCAAATCGCAATACTCCTCTATCCGTTACAACTGCAATCGGTCCTCTATTTCCGGGAAGTCCTAATTTTTCTCTTCCTCCAGGTCCATCTCCCCATCCTACACTTGTCACATAGTCAACTTGATCAATAAATCTTCTCTTTTCATGTTGCATCATGATGACGGTATTAGAGTACGTTGCAATGGCATTTGCTCCTCCGGAACCTGTAAATCTTGTCTTTGGATGATGATAATCCCCGATACAAGTAGAGTTTACGTTTCCATAAGGGTCGATTTGTGCTCCTCCGATAAAAGCAATCATTCTATCATTATTATTCAATAATTCATTTGCTTCAAATCCGATGAAACGAATATTTGGCCATTGTACTCCACAATGAGCCATTAATCTACAGTCTCCAACACTTCTCGGTACTTCAATCGGACTGCAATCCATAAGTCCGCTTTCCACAATCAGTTTACAATTTGGAGCAAAAATTCTCTTTGCTAAAGAAGCTCCAATCAAAGGAAGTCCCGTTCCTACGATTACAATTTGTCCATCTGTAATTTCTTTTGCAATAGTAATTGCCTGCATTTCCTTATTGGTATAATTTTTATAATTTGCCATTTTATTTTGCCTCCTTCACTAATTTCGCAGCATATCCGAATCCCGGTACAACTCGTAATTTTGCCAATCTACTAGCTCCGACTTTATCGATATATTCGTCATTATCTTTAATGTTATATACCCATTCTTGTAAGAAGGCTTTGAAATCTTCTTCTGTTTTTGTCACTTTGTCATACATTTTATAAAAATCTGCATCATAATCATAATAGTTATAACATTGAGATGGATGTGCTCCAAACGGTGCATGAACCACCGCATCTACACAAAATTGCGGAATGGAGTTCTTGCTCGGATCTTTTCTGATTTCTTCTTCCGTTACCAGTTCTTCACAAGTTATAATACAATGCTTTGCTGCAATGGCAATATCAATATCATGGAATTCATCTCCTTCGATAGAACAAGTTCCATTAATAGATGCTTTTTGGACATGAATCAGTGCCACATCCAGTCTGGGAACCGGAACTGCTACTACTTTTTCTCCCGGAACCAAAGGATTCTCAATTTCCACTAATTTGTCATTTGGCAATTTAGGATCTTTTTCTCTCACTTCTTTGCTGATTCCCCATTTATTCACAAGGTCAGATCCTTGCATCAATTTTACCGGTAAAAATGGTAATCCTAACGAAGAAGCATGAAGCATATACATAATGACATCTTGAGAGTAATCTTCCAAATTCATTTTTCCAACTTTTTCCACTTCATGTCGAAATCTTCTACATACATTTGTATACCCTGAGTTTGCAATATAACAGTTGATGAAGTTTCTTACCCTTCCTTCTCCGATCAACATATCCCAATCTCCACCTGCCGGACCGGAATATCCTGTAAAATCTCCCAATCCTTGTCTTAAAATTTCATATACTGCTGCATATGGCTTTCTGTTTGTTGTAAAACCACCGATACAGATACTATCTCCTGATTTTACATAAGTTTTGATTGCGTCATGCAATGACATTACTTTACTCACAGTAATCTCCTCCTAATTTTTATTCATTTTATGATTTTAATGGTATTATGTACGAACTATCTTCCAAAAATTAACATAAAGTATCCTGCAGCCACTGCTGATCCGATAACTCCCGCTACGTTTGGTCCCATCGCATGCATCAATAAGAAGTTGGTTGGATTTTCGGAAGCTCCTACCGTTTGAGCAACTCTGGCAGCCATAGGTACTGCCGATACCCCTGCCGATCCAATCAATGGATTAATCTTTCCACCGGTTACAAAATACAATAATTTTCCTAATAAGATTCCTCCTACCGTTGACATACAGAAAGCAAACAATCCCATAAAGATAATAGCAATCGTTTCTAAACGCAAGAACAGTTCTCCATTTGCTGTTGCCCCTACTGTAACTCCCAACATAATGGTTACAATGTTAATTAAAGCATTCTGAGCAGTATCTGATAATCTTTGAACGACTCCCGATTCTTTAAAAATATTTCCTAACATTAACATTCCCAATAAAGGTGCTACGGAAGGTAATAATAAAGTGGTAAACAAAACCGTTCCGACCGGAAAAACAATTTTTTCTATCTTACTGATTTTTCTCAATTGCTTCATTTTGACGGCTCTTTCTTTTTTCGTTGTCAATAATTTCATAATAGGGGGTTGAATCAAAGGAATCAACGCCATATAAGAATACGCTGCTACGGCAATCGGTGCCAGAAGTTCCGGTGCCAAATTATTTGCCAAGTAAATAGAAGTCGGTCCGTCCGCTCCTCCAATAATAGCAATTGCTGCAGCTTGTTTTGCTGAGAAAAACGGCAATGAGTTTGCAAACATAAAGGTCACATAGATCCCAAATTGTGCTGCTGCTCCCAATAACAAACTGATAGGGTTTGCAATCAAAGGTCCAAAATCCGTCATTGCCCCAATTCCCATAAAAATTAAACAAGGGAATAAATTACTCTTGATACCATTATAAATAATTCGTAATACTCCGGAAGCGTACCAAGGATCCGCCTCCTTCATCAAATCCGCCAAAGGTAAATTGGTTAAGAAAACTCCAAATGCAATCGGTAATAACAATAGAGGCTCAAACTGTTTTACAATGGCTAAATAAATTAAAATAAATGAGATGATGAACATAACTAAGCTTTGCCATGTCAATGCAACAAAACCGGATTTTGCCATCATAATTTCTAAAATTTTAATGAATTCCATTTCTTCCTCCTAAAAATTATTGAATTTCTACCAATACTGCATCTGTATCGACGTTATCTCCTTTTTTTACTTTAATTGCTGTTACTTTTCCTGCAAATTCAGAAACAATTTCATTTTCCATTTTCATAGCTTCTAAAATAACAATGGTTTGTCCCACAGTGACAGTGTCTCCTTCTTTCACTTTTAAATCCAAGATAACTCCCGGCATAGGGCTAACAACTGCATTTGCCGTTCCCGAACTTGTTACTGCAGGTGCCGGAGCTGCAACCGGTGCTGCTTTTGGTGCTTCCACAACCGGTGCCGCCTTTTGAATCGGTGCTGATGTTCTTTCTCCTCTTTCCATTGGTCTTCTAGATAAAGTTCCTGCTGATCTTCCGTCTGCTCTTTCTACCTCAACTTCAAATTTTTCTCCATTTACTGTTACAACATACTTCATAATTTTAATTCTCCTTTCACGTCTTATCTGTTTTCGTTGTTTTTACATTTTTTGAATATTGGTTATTACGAATCTGTCTATTGGTTCTCTTCTTTCTTCGCTAATCGCGGCGGTAATCACTGCAATTTTTAAAGCTTCATTCTTATCTTTCTTTGTTTCTTCTGCCGCTTGTGCAGTCATTTTTACTTCCGGCTCTTTCATCAAAAGAGTCTTTTCCAAAACAGCAATAACTCTTGATACGACAGTAACAAAAATTGCCAAAAAGACCAATGACAAAAAAACAATAGATATTCCTAGAAGTGATGTAAGCAAGCTTTCTAAAAATCCAATGTACTCTGTTGTAATCATTCCCCTTCCTCCTTTTATTTTTTTCTTAGCATTTTTTTTAATGTATTCTCAAAATTTTCCTCCTCAAAGAAGTCATTCAATTGAAAAAGCAAATTTTGATCTTCTGCATCCCCTTTCGGAGCAAAGCATACAAAGTATTCTATTTTTTTCCCTCTTATTATTAAAGGTGTTTCCACATGTACAATGGAAAATCCCGTATGATATACATTTTCTTTCGGTTCCGTATAAAATAAAGCGCTGTTCTCATTTAAAAGAAACATAAGTCCGTCTTCTTCCAAATGATTTAGCATATCTTCCATATAGGCTTTTTTGATGTATTTATGCTTCCATAATATTTCTGTGGCAGCTTTCACCGCTTCTTTCCAATCAAATACATCGAGTTCTGTAATTTGATATTTTTGAATGACCAAATTCTCTTTTATTTCTTGCGCTTTCTCGTCGACAACAATATTTGGAAAACTTTGTAACAAATCTTCTCTCATCTTGAAAGTGTTACATTTTTGTCCCTCTACATTTCTCTCAATGACATTCATCAAAGCATCCAAAGAAATATGTTTATCTTGAGGAGGCAGTTCAAATTCTTCCAAATGTTTTCGATCCGACTCCGTTAAAATAGGGCTTACTCTGCAAAATGGAACTTTTAAATTCATTTGAGATAAATCGGAGGTTGTGATAATCAAATCCACATTTTTCTGGAAGTCATCCAATTGCTTCATGGAAATCACATGGACAATTTCTACTAAGAATTCTTCCTCCAATCTGGCTAACAAAAAGTTAATCAAATTTCTTTTGTAAGAAGATACCACCAGAATTCTTTTTGCCTGTCGAATTCGATTTCGTAAAGCCACCTGAAAAATAGGAACCAAAAAGCCGATTTCATTATCAGAAACTTCCAAGCCTAATAAAGTTTCAAAGCTTTGGAAGGCTTTTTTCAAATAAAAGAAAGTGTCACCATAGATGGATTTGACTTCTTTTAAAACGGTATTTTTTAATTCAATTTGTTTTGAACTACGATAAATCAATGGTTTGATATAATATAAAATATCATCCAACAATTTTTTATTTTTGACAAGCTGCACTTTCTCGAGAGATTCGAACTCTTTGATTAAGCGATACACTCCCAATTCTATTTCAATCCAATTTCGATGTCTTGCAAAAATCTCTTTTTCATCACAGGAAATTCGAAGTAAGTAATCAGTTAAGAAGTAAATGTTTAATTCCGATAATTCCGGAAATACTTTTCGCAAGGTTTTAAATTCTTTTGTTTCTTTCAATACTTTTTTATTTAACACTTCCAAGTCTTCAGAATTCAGCTTCCGAAGTTTTAAGACAGAAATCAACAAAATCAATAAGTTTAAGGTTTCGTCCGTATAAGATAAATCGATAGCCTTAATTTTTTGGTAACTATCTTCCAAAACAGAACAATACATTTTCGTTAACATTTCATAGACTATTTTTTCAAAATAATTGCTCCGCTTAAAAGAAATTGCCCTTCTTCCCTCATCAAAAGTCACATAATTATATAAGAAGATAGATAGGTAATAAATCAAGTCGTTATTTTTATATTGAGCTCTATATTTTTTATTGGAATATTGACCTAAATGAATCCCCACTTTTTTTAATTTTTCCGTCAAAATTTTAATATCTGCACGCAGGGTGGATTTGCTCATCTGCAAACTATCTGCAAGCTCTTCGATTTGAAATTCGTCCTCCTGCAAAATGGTTTCAATAATCAGAAGATCCATTCTTTCTTTTTGCTCATACACATAGTTCTGTACATTCAATCCTTTAATCAGGGACTGTCTCTTATACACATCTCTGAGCCCACGAGACACTCGCTAATCTCGTATGCCG
>OWIW01001368.1_pt1 | contig 13359 bp, 16 predicted proteins | sample 2433821 | NCBI WGS metagenome assembly OWIW01 (sample SAMN05065751, study PRJEB22554) | human gut metagenome | biome: ENVO:2100002; feature: ENVO:00000062; material: ENVO:00002003 | host: Homo sapiens | place: USA | reverse complement strand
TTAGCGAGTGTCTCGTGGGCTCGGAGATGTGTATAAGAGACAGGTATACAGATTGACCAAATGCCTTTGGCGTTAAATTGACTTATTATAAGGAGGAGTAGTAATGAAGAAAATTTTATCTCTTGGTTTGGCAACGGCTATGGTAGTTGGTACGCTGGCAGGATGTGGTGGAAACAAACCGGCAGAGACGACGGCAGCTCCAGAGACGACGACAGCGGCGGCAACAGATGCAAGCAAGGCACCGGAAACAACCGCAGCAGGTGGTACCACGGATATCGTATGGTGGGCATTCCCGACATTCGGCGTAGACACTGGATACGAGCAGGAAGTCGTTGATGCATTTACTGCGAAAAATCCTGACATTAACGTCAAGGTAGAGTACATCGACTTTACGTCCGGCCCGGATAAGCTGACAGCAGCTCTGACTTCCGGTACAGCACCTGACATTCTCTTCGATGCACCAGGCCGTATCATTGAGTTTGGAGAAGCCGGCTATCTGGTTCCTTTAGATGATATGTTAGACGAACTGAAGAGCGATTTAACCAGCCAGTCTCTGATTGAAACCTGCGTAGGCGCAGACGGTACTGCCTGGATGTATCCGATTTCCTCCTCTCCATTCTATATGGGTCTGAACAAAGAGGCTCTGGAAAAGGCAGATGCACTCCAGTATGTAAACCTGGAAGGCGATCGTACATGGACGACTGAGAACTTCGTAAAGATGTGTGAAGCGCTTCGCGACGCAGCTCCCACACAGGTTCCCGGCATTGTGTACTGCGGAGGACAGGGCGGCGATCAGGGTACCCGTGCTCTTGTAAATAACTTATATGGCGCTTCCATCGTCGGCGATGACGGCAAATGGAATATCAGCGAAAATGGCGTAAAAGCTCTCACTCTGTTAAAGAGCATGTATGACAGCAAGGCAATCGATGCAGGCTTTGACATGGCAGCAGCAGATGAGCTTCAGAAGTTCCAGCAGGAGACTGCAGCGATGACATTCTGCTTTGGTACTTCCAGTGAAATTACATATGCATCAGATGACTTTACACAGCTTTCCGTTCCATTCCCATCAGAGAGCGGCAAACCTTCCTTAGAGTATCTGGTTAATGGCTTCGCTATCTTTGACAACAAAGATGAAGCACGCGCTGAGGCATCGAAAAAGTTCGTGAAATTTATCTGTGATGATGCAGAATGGGGTCCGAAGAGCGTTGTTAAGACCAATGCATTCCCGGTACGTACTTCCTTTGGCGATCTGTATCCTGGAGATGAGCACAAAGCGATGCTGGCTTCCTGGAGCCAGTACTATGGCCCATACTACAATACACGTGCAGGCTTTGCAGCTATGCGTCCGCTGTGGTTCAACATGCTTCAGCAGGTATTCAACGGTACTGATCCACAGGCTGCTGCTGACGAGTTCAACGCGAGTGCAAACAGCAACTAATAAACATTAATTTATGAACAGCAACATTTACATGGCTTCCTTCTTCTGCCGGGTGCAGAGGGAGGAAGCCAATCTTTAGGGAGGGAGTGTAAAACAAATGGCAAATACAACTGTTTCCACACAGAAACCCGGGCGTCCAAAAAACAAGAAAGAAAAAATGCCTGCACGCAGTAAGGTGCTTCAGCGCAGAGAGACATTTGTTTCATATATGTTCCTGCTTCCGGCGCTGATTTTCTTTGTAGGCTTTGTTATTTTCCCTATGGCGTCAGGGGTTATCACCAGCTTTACCAATGCCAGTTTTTCAGATCCGAAGGGAACTGCCGTAGGATTTGCCAATTACATACGGCTTTTTCAGGATAAAATTTTCTTAAAATCGGCGGTGAATACCGTTATTATCGTGGTGGTATCGGTTCCTGTTGTAACCGCATTCTCCCTGTGGGTCGGAACAGCCATCTATAAGATGCGTTCCGGTATCCGTTCCTTTTTCCGCTGTGTATTCTATCTTCCGGTAGTTACCGGTTCCGTCGCAGTTGTTGTAGTATGGAAATGGATGTTCGATAAGTATGACGGCCTTTTTAACTATATCATCAGGAGCTTTGGCGGGCAGCCGCTTCCCTGGACTTCCGGTGAGTCCATGGCCCTGTGGTGTATTATTCTGATCCTGTTTACGACCTCCATCGGTCAGCCGATCGTTCTTTACGTAGCAGCGTTGGGCAATGTGGATGCCTCTATGGAGGAGGCTGCCAAGGTAGATGGAGCCAATAATTTCCAGGTGTTCTGGAATATTAAATGGCCGTCTATCATGCCGACGACACTGTATGTGGCGGTTATTACCACCATCAACAGCTTCCAGTGTTTTGCGCTGATCCAGCTTCTGACCTCCGGCGGTCCGAATTACAGCACCAGTACGGTTATGTACCTGCTGTATGAGATCGCATTTAAGACCACCAAGGAGTTTGGTTATGCCAACGCCATGGGTGTGGTTCTGGCAATTGTAATTGCGCTGTTCAGTGCCTTGCAGTTTAAGGTCATGAATGGTGGAACATCAGAATAGGAGGGGCGAAAGATATGGGAAATAAAAAGAAAGCAATAAGTCCGTATTATGTGATTACACTTATCCTCCTGGCGGCTATGGCCGTGTTCTTTCTCTTTCCTCTGTACTGGATTATCACCGGTTCCGTGAAGGAGAAGAGCGACATTATTATAAAGTCCGGTGAAATGGTAAAGTGGTTTCCTACAACGATTACATGGGATAACTACAGCCGGCTCTTTAAGAGCGGGACGAAGCTTTTCGGCATAGGCATGCCGATGGCAATCCGCTGGCTGTTTAACAGTGTGTTCATCTCCGTAGTGGCGATGGGACTTACCTGTATTACCTCTTCTCTGGCGGGATACGCACTGGCGAAGAAACGTTTCTGGGGCAAGAGCCTGATCTTCGGTCTGTTCGTATGTGCCATGGCACTCCCGAAACAGGTTATTCTGATTCCTCTGATGAGACAGATGTCAGCCATGGGATTTTTGAAATCTGTATGGGGCTCCATGTTTGCAGTAATCTTCCCGGTTGTCGGATGGCCATTCGGTGTATTCATGATGAAGCAGTTCTCTGAGAATATTCCGACCTCTCTTCTGGAAGCCTGCCGTATTGACGGGGCAGGAGAACTGACAACCTTTGTGAATGTGGCATTTCCAATTATCAAACCTGGGTTTGGTGCGCTGGCGATCTTCACATTCATTAACTCCTGGAATGAATATCCGCTGCAGTTGGTTATGCTGACTCAGAATGAATCTAAGACCATTGCTTTAGGTATTGCCAGTAAGCTGAGCGAAATGTCCAACGATTTCGGATTAATTATGGCAGGTGCGGCTCTGGCCTCCGTTCCGATTATCATTGTGTTCCTCTGCTTCCAGAGATACTTTACGCAGGGAATTACGATGGGAGCGGTAAAAGGTTAAGTGTGCCGGAAACAAGCCGCACATTTATATCGGGTGCAGCTTTACGCTGTAAAAGGATTGCGTGTGGATTGAAATAAAACTTCTTCATATAATAAGGAGAGGCTGACCGGAATGAATTCGGCCGCCTCTTCTTTTTTTGACAGCAGAGTTAAACCAGACGGCAGAGTCCCGGGTTGGGAGGAAACAGTAACGGTCTGGAGGTTTGCTGTGTGGATTATACTAAATATATTGCCTGTTCTTTTCCGGGTGTGATAGAATAAAATAAGTATCAGGACGGAGAGGGAGGTGCGGTTTCCATGACAGAGAAAATATTCAGAAATAAAATATACTGGTTTACCTTCCTGTTCAGCGTGCTGGTTATCTGGGTCCACTCCTATAACGCCGTACTGTTCCTGGGAAATACCGGGGCGGCGGCCTCTCTGGTGCGGCTGGAGCGCTTCTTCGGCGACAAAATCGCTCAGATCGCGGTTCCCGGCTTCTTTATGATTTCTTCTTATCTCTTTTTCCGTGGGTATAAACCGGAGATTTTAATGCGCAAATGGAACTCCCGGATCAGGAGCGTTCTGGTTCCGTATATCGTGTGGAACAGTCTGTACTATTTCGGCTATGTGATCGGAAGCAGGCTTCCCTGTATTTCTGATGTGATCGGTAAGGGGAAGATTCCGTTTGGCCTTTTGGAAACGGTTGATGCGATTCTGAATTATACCTATAATTATGTGTTCTGGTATCTCTACCAGTTGATTCTTCTCATTCTCCTGGCTCCCCTCATCTATCTCGCGGTAAAACGGGTCTGGCCCGGAATCGTGTTTCTGGCGATCCTGCTGACAGGGGTCTATCTGGGGATCGATCTGCCGTTTCTGAACCTGGACGCGCTGTTTTACTACTCCTTTGCGGCCTTCGCGGCGGTACACGAAAAAGCGGTGGTGGAAGGCGTCTGGTCACGGAAACGCCTGATTGCGGGTCTGGTGCTTCTGGCGGCCGGCTGCATCTCCCTGCGGACGGATCTGCCCGGCAGCAGCCTGGGAGAGACCGCGTCGGTTACGGTGGTCTACCGGCTTCTGGTCCCGGTCGGGCTGTGGCTCATGGTGCCGGAGGAGAGGCTTTTCGAAGCCAGAGATTTTATGAAGAATAACTTCTTTTTATATGCGGTTCACTTTGCACTTGTCCGTCTGATCAACAAAACGGGAGCATTGCTGCTCCCGCCTGTACCAGTTCTTGCTTTTCTTCTGTTCTTTTTTATGCCTCTGTTCGCCGTTGTCATCAGCTGGCTGGCAAGCCGTCTGATCCGGCGCTTTGCGCCTGCCGTATGGAGGCTGTTAAACGGGGGTCGATGACCACCGGCCTGAGGCTCCGCACGGAAGTACAAGGCCTGTCCTGGTAACCGGAAGACCCACCTCCTCCGACTGAACGAAGCCGCCGTGTTTGCTGGCCACCTCGATGGACAGCATGTAGGTTAAGACGGCGGGAGCCAGTCCCGTGGTGTAGGAGTTGATGAGATAGAAGAGCGGATCATCCGAGAGAAGCTGGGCACAGAGCCTGACCAGCGGATGAATGGATTCCTCGATCTTCCAGATCTCCCCTTTAGGACCGCGGCCATAGGAAGGCGGATCCATAATGATTCCGTCATAGTGATTCCCGCGCCGGATCTCCCGCTCTACGAACTTGACACAGTCGTCCACGATCCAGCGGATAGGCGCCGATTCGAGACCGGAGGATCTGGCGTTTTCCTTAGCCCAGCCCACCATGCCCTTGGAGGCGTCCACATGGGTGACCGAGGCGCCGGCGGCTGCGGCTGCCAGTGTGGCTCCGCCCGTGTAGGCAAACAGGTTTAAGACTCTGACTGGCCGTCCCGCCTCCCGGATCTTACTTCCGAACCAGTCCCAGTTGGCCGCCTGCTCCGGAAACAGTCCGGTATGTTTGAAACTGAAGGGCTTCAGCTGAAATGTCAGCTCCTTATATTGAATACTCCACTGCTGAGGCAGATCGAAGAATTCCCATTCTCCGCCCCCCTTAGCGCTGCGGTGGTAATGTCCATTCCTGTGTTTCCAGCCCTTCTCCGTCTTTGGGGTAGACCAGATGACCTGCGGGTCCGGGCGAACCAGCGTGTAGTTACCCCAACGCTCCAGTTTTTCTCCCTCTGAACAGTCTATCACTTCATAATCCTTCCAACCGTCTGCAATCCACATGCCACTTATCCCTGACCTTTCTGTATTTACCGTATAATGCGTTCTATGATTCTATGATTATACTGGATAAGGGGAAAAGCGTCAAGGGAACAGCGTTCTGAACGTCAGACGTTTTTTTACATAGTTACGGAGCGGTGCATTATCCATAATTTACGTAAAAATTGTAATAGAATTGAAAGATAATAATAGTTGAATAATTTCAGATAAATTGCTACAATGAATAGTGTAAAAAGGAGAATCCTGTAAGGAGTGACAATATGAAGAAAAAAGGTTTCGTTGTGCTGGCAGTTGCTGCGGTACTGACATTAGGAACTGCCACCATGAGCGCATGGGCAGCGGAGGGATGGGCGCAGTCTGGAAATACATGGGTTTACTATGATTCCAACGGATATAAAGTGACCAATGTGTGGAAAAAAGGCGCGGACAACTTATGGAGATATTTGAACGGCAATGGCGAGATGGCCGTCAATACATGGGTAGATAATACTTATTATATGGATTCTAACGGGATTCTGGTAACGGATAAGTGGATGAAGTTTCAGGAGTCCGGCAGCTCCGAGTATAAGTGGTATTACTTCGGAAGCAGCGGAAAAGCGATTATGGATAACTGGTCCAAGATTAATAATAAATGGTATTATTTCGATTCTAACGGTGAGATGCAGACCGGATGGGTTCTGGATAACATGTACTACTGTGGTACGGATGGAGTAATGAGGACAGGCTGGCAGAAGCTGTTTCCGCCGGACAGTGATTACGATCCGGACCGTATGTCTCCTGGAGACGAGGATGACGACGGAAAGCGCTGGTATTATTTCAGCGACAGCGGCAAAAAGTATATGCCGAAGGAAACCAGCGGAGACTACGGTACTTATAAGATTGACGGCGTAGCATACTGCTTCGATTCGGACGGCGCGCTTCAGACGGGCTGGAAGAACGTCGGGGTTGATAACGCAGATTATGACATTCAGAATTACAAGTATTACGATTCCAGCGGAAAGTTAAGGACCGGCTGGTATTCGATCGAACCGCCGGAGGATTTAAGCGGATACGAAGGTGATGTAGAATGGTTTTATTTTTCCAGCAACGGAACGCCAAAGGCGGGACCGAAGGAAGGAGAGGCCACAACACAGAACTTAACAAAGATCAACGGAAAGACGTATCTGTTCAATGACAGAGGGAATCCGGTCTACGGTCTTCAGAAGGTTCGGATTGGAAGTACTTCGGAGTATACCTCCTATTATTTTGGTGACAAGAAGACGAGTACCATGCAGAAGGGAAAGATCAAGGTTACCGAGGGCGACGGCGGTGAAGAGACGTATTACTTCAGCGACAGCGGCCGCGGCTATACCGGCGTTAAAGACGGATACCTCTATTACATGGGCAAGCTGCAGCGGGCGGAGGACGGCGTCAGATATGAGCCGATTACTATCCCGGCCGGAAACAGCTACACGACCTATGTGGTGAATGCATCGGGCAAGGTGGCTAAGAACACGACGGTCAAGAACGCGGACGGTGTGAAGTACAAGACGAGCAGCAGCGGATCGCTTACGAAGGTGGATGACGAAGACGCCTCCGGAAGCTACCGGGATCCGATTGAACCGGTTTGGAAAGAATAAAATTTTTAATAAGAATGACAGGGAAGCAGGATTGGAGCCGAAGGGCTGGTTTCGATCCTGCTTTTTATTATACGTAATTTTAATAATCGCTTCTCCGGGTCAAATGACCTTTCTTACGTCTCTGCAGTGGATTACAATGAGGAAAAAGAAAAGGAGAGACATAATATGAGAAAATTAATTATTGATACTGATACGGGAAGCGATGACGCAGTGGCCCTGATGCTGGCGCTGTTGGAGGAGTCGGTTGAGGTGCTGGGGATTACCACGGTCTGCGGCAATGTTCCGCAGATGCTGGCAACTAAGAATGCGCTGATGACGGTTGAACTCTGCAGCAAAGAAGTCCCGGTTTATCCGGGGGCGGACCGTCCGCTGTTTCGTGATCTGGTAACGGCCGTGCGCGTACACGGAGATGACGGTATGGGAGACTGTGACTTAATCCATCCCACCAGGGCAGCCGAGAAAACACATGCGGTCAATTATATCCTTGACACTGTGCGTCAATATCCAGGCGAGATTGAAATTGTAACGCTGGGACCGCTGACAAATGTGGCATTGGCTATTTTACAGGATCGCGAAGCGATGAAAGGAGTGAAGCACATCTATACGATGGGGACATCGGGCTTTGGACCAGGAAATACAACGCCTGTGGCAAGCTTCAATGTCTATGTAGATGCCGACAGCTTCCGGGTACTCCTGGGAGCAGGAATTCCGCTTACGATTATCGGCTTTGACCAGTGTATCGGAGAGTCAGCCCTTCATAAAGAAGATTTGGAAAAACTGGCATCACTGAATAGGCTGGGAAAGTTTGCGGCAGACTGTAACCGCACCCTCCTTCAGTATAATCTGCAGCGGACCGGTGAGTATATGGTGGATCTGCCGGATGCGGTGGCGATGGCAGTGGCGTTATGGGATGATATTGCGTTGGAACGGGTAAATGTGCATGCCTATTGCTGCACCACAGATGAGGTCACCTATGGTCAGGTTATATTCTATGACAGATATGACTTCCTTTCTGTACAGCATGAGGTTCCGCCGGATAATGCAGAGGTGGTCCGTAAAGTGGACGCAGCATTATATAAGAGGCGTCTGTTGCAGGTTTTGGAAGGCAGACAGTTAAGATCTTGTGTGCAGCAGTAGCATGTCCTGCAAACCTTCACAGACGTCGTGTATCTGCTCTTCATCGACGATCTGAAAGCCGGATGCGCCGTAGCTGACCAGTTCTCTGTTCTCTGCTACCAGTCGGTTTAAGCTGCGGATAGGGGCACAGATTTCTTCTGCAATACGGGCCTTGCTCAGAGAATCCAGGTCACATGCATTATGATGGTTATAGATTGAAAGAAGGTACCGTTCCCGCATAGTCAGTAAAGACAGCCTGGTCATGCGGTCGGAGTTATCCAACAGTTTCTCACTCATGCGTTTTAAAAGGAAGAACGAAAAGCCGGGATCTTCCTTCAGCCACTGTAGAAAATCACGTTTCGCTACGAGATATACGGTGCAGTCTGTCGTGGCCCTTACCATCAGGGGATAACGCCTGCCGCAGAGCAGTTCTATCTCACCAAAACAGTCTGTACCGCAATACTCGTAGATATTCAGTTCTTCCCCATCGATCCCGAGATTGTATACAGCCGCCTTTCCTGACACCAGGATATAGAGGCATCCGCTGGTTTGATAAGGATCTAGGATTGTTTCTGATTTTTTGAAATTGCGTGTGATGAACGATAAGTTCTTAGGGAGATGGCTTAGCAGATCGTACATGTCGGTTCTTTTCCTTTCAGGGGTGATGGGGTTATACTAATTTAAACGGTTGTTTTATCGGATACCAGCATTCTGTTTTTATTATACTACTAATTGAAGAATCCGGGGAGACTGCTTTTTGTGGTATCCGGAGATTTCGTCTTTGTATTTTTACTGTCTCCTCAGAACGATTATAAAATAGCTATTACTAATAGGAAGAAACACTGTAAAACCCCTCAAAAGCGGCAGATCAGCCATCAAAGAAAAAAAATTAAGAAATAAAGAAAAAAATGCTTGCAATGTAAAAAAAAGTGTGCTATCCTGTAAAGGCTGTGGCATGATAGCTGTGAAGCGTGAGGTTGCTGCCCAAGAGGCAGGTTTTCCGTGGAGCGAATGTCAAGTTAGGAAACTGGCGACAAGTCACTGTACAATTAAAGAATTCTGTTTCAAAAAAACGGAAAATCAGTGTGGGGTCCTGGAGGACACACACGGGAACGTGTACAGTCACCGCTTGTCGTACTTCTACTAAGTGCGAAAAGGAGGCGACTTTTTTTATGGCAAGTCAAGTAATGAGAATCACATTAAAGGCGTACGATCATCAGTTAGTTGATCAGTCTGCAAGCAAAATCATCGACACTGTGAAAAAAACAGGATCACAGGTGAGCGGACCGGTGCCGTTACCAACGAAGAAAGAAGTGGTAACTATCTTACGTGCAGTTCACAAGTACAAAGATTCCAGAGAGCAGTTCGAGCAGAGAACGCACAAGAGACTCATCGATATCATTACACCAAGTCAGAAGACTGTGGACGCATTATCCAGACTGGAAATGCCGGCCGGTGTATACATTGATATCAAGATGAAGAACAAATAATTTTCTTCATCGCATCAATTAAGGTAATATCCTGAAGGGTTTAGATATAGAAGCAACACACCATTCCGCCGGACCTCGGTGAGAGGGACTCATAGTGTTCCACTTATATTGGACTGTTCTAGGATGATTGCAGAAGGGATCTTTAATCCCGGCAATCCGCTGTAGAATTAACAAACAGGAGGTAAAAACATGAAGAAGGGTATATTAGCTACCAAAGTCGGAATGACACAGATCTTCAATGAGGACGGAGTATTAACTCCAGTAACGGTTCTTTTAGCCGGCCCGTGTGTAGTAACACAGGTTAAGACAGCTGAGAACGATGGTTACAATGCAGTACAGGTTGGTTTTGTTGACAAGAGAGCAAAGCTTGTAAGCAAGCCACTTAAGGGCCATTTTGATAAGGCCGGTGTATCTTACAAGAGATACGTAAGAGAGTTCAAGTTCGAGAATGCTTCCGAGTATTCCGTTAAGGACGAAATCAAAGCAGACATCTTCGCTACAGGCGATAAGATCGACGTAACCGCAATCTCCAAAGGTAAAGGTTTCCAGGGTGCTATTAAGAGACACGGACAGTCCAGAGGACCTATGGCTCACGGTTCCAAATTCCATCGTCATGCAGGTTCCAACGGTTCCTGTTCTGACCCGAGCAAGGTATTCAAAGGCAAAAAGATGCCTGGACAGATGGGTAACAAGCGTGTAACTATCCAGAATCTCGAGATCGTTAAGATCGACGCAGAGAACAACTTAATTCTGGTTAAGGGCGCTGTACCAGGACCGAAGAAGTCCTTAGTAACAATCAAGGAAACAGTAAAAGCAGCAGTTTAATGCTTTTATAAGAAAGGAGGAACACACAGATGGCAAACGTATCTGTTTACAATATGGAAGGTAATGAAGTTGGCACATTAGAGTTAAACGATGCTGTGTTTGGTGTGAATGTAAACGAGCACCTTGTACACTTAGCAGTTGTCAGCCAGCTTGCTAATAAGCGCCAGGGCACACAGAAAGCGAAAACTCGCTCTGAAGTATCCGGCGGCGGAAGAAAACCGTGGAAGCAGAAAGGAACCGGTCATGCAAGACAGGGTTCAACAAGATCTCCACAGTGGACAGGCGGCGGAGTAGTATTTGCTCCAACACCAAGAGATTACACGATCAAACTGAACAAGAAGGAAAGAAAGCTTGCGTTAAAGTCTGCCCTTACAAGCAGAGTGAACGAGAACAAGTTCATCGTTGTTGACGAGTTAAAGTTTGACGAAATCAAGACAAAGAAGTTCCAGAACGTATTGAATAATTTAAAGGTATCCAGAGCACTTGTTGTTGTTGGCGATGACAGCGCAAACGCAGTGAAGTCCGCAAGGAATATTCCGGCTGTTAAGACTGCTTTTGTTAACACGATCAATGTATACGATATCTTAAAGTATAACACAGTTGTTGCTACCAAGACTGCTGTTGCAGCAATCGAGGAGGTGTACGCATAATGGCAGATATTAAATATTTTGACGTAATCCAGAAGCCGATCGTAACCGAGAAGAGCATGAACGCTATGGCGTCCAAGAAATATACTTTCACTGTTCATCCGGATGCAAACAAGGCCATGATCAAAGAAGCTGTCGAGAAGATGTTCCCGGGAACCAAGGTTGCCAGCGTGAACACCATGAACTTAGAAGGAAAGACCAAGAGAAGAGGAATGACCTTCGGTAAGACAGCTAAGACGAAGAAAGCGATCGTTCAGCTTACTGCTGACAGCAAGGATATCGAAATCTTCGAAGGACTGTAGGATATTCGCCGTTACGGCAGTATTGGTCCTAAACTATGTGATGAACATTATATCACGATAAAATGAAACGCCAGGCGGCGTTGAAGCATTTGCGGGCCATGATAACAGAGGCTCATGTATAAGTGCTTTTAGCAAGAAAGGAGAGTTACAACATGGGAATCAAAAAGTATAACCCATATACCCCTTCCAGAAGACATATGACTGGTTCTGATTTCAGCGAGATTACAAAGACAACTCCAGAGAAGTCCTTAATCAGCGCTACAATGAACAAGCAGGCTGGTCGTAACAATCAGGGTAAGATCACTGTTAGACATCGCGGCGGCGGTGCTAAGAGAAAATATAGAATCATCGATTTCAAGAGAAACTCCAAAGATGGTATTCCGGCAACTGTAATCGGCATCGAGTACGATCCGAACAGAACTGCTAACATCGCTTTAATCTGCTACGCAGATGGTACAAAGTCTTATATCCTCGCACCGGCTGGATTGACAGACGGCATGAAGATCATGAGCGGCGAGAATGCAGAGGCAAGAATTGGTAACTGTTTACCATTAGGCCAGATCCCGGTTGGTACACAGGTACACAACATCGAACTTTATCCGGGCAAGGGCGGTCAGCTGGTTCGTTCCGCTGGAAACTCTGCTCAGTTAATGGCTAAAGAAGGCAAATATGCAACCTTAAGATTACCTTCAGGCGAGATGAGAATGGTTCCGATCAACTGCAGAGCTACAATCGGCGTTGTAGGCAACGGAGATCACTCCCTTATCAACATTGGTAAAGCTGGTAGAAAGCGCCATATGGGCTTCAGACCTACTGTACGTGGTTCCGTTATGAACCCGAACGACCATCCACACGGTGGTGGTGAAGGAAAGACCGGTATCGGCCGTCCAGGTCCGTGTACACCATGGGGCAAACCTGCTCTTGGTTTAAAGACCAGAAAGAAAAACAAGCAGTCTAACAAGTTAATCGTTAGAAGAAGAGATGGAAAGACCATTAAATAATTGAAGGAGGTTAGAACCTATGGCTCGCTCACTGAAAAAAGGACCATTCGCGGATGCGTCTTTACTGAAAAAAATTGATGCTATGAACACAGCAGGACAGCATCAGGTAATTAAGACCTGGTCCCGTCGTTCTACCATCTTCCCACAGATGGTTGGACATACAATTGCAGTTCATGATGGAAGAAAGCACGTTCCGGTATATGTTACAGAAGATATGGTTGGACATAAACTCGGTGAATTCGTTGCAACCAGAACCTACAGAGGTCATGGAAAAGACGAGAAGAAATCCGGACGTAAGTAATAGATTGATTAGTTGAAAGGAGGCTTCACCAATGGCTAAGGGACATAGAACCCAAATTAAGAGAGAAAGAAATGCTCAGAAGGACACAAGACCGTCAGCAAAGTTATCTTATGCCAGAGTTTCTGTTCAGAAGGCATGCTTCGTATTAGACGCCATCAGAGGCAAAGATGCACAGGCAGCACTTGGTATTGTAACTTACAATCCCAGATATGCTTCTACTTTAATAGAAAAGTTATTAAAATCAGCGATTGCGAATGCTGAGAATAACAACGGTATGGATCCGTCCAAACTTTACGTAGAAGAATGCTACGCAAACAAAGGACCGACAATGAAGAGAGTAAAACCGAGGGCACAGGGCCGCGCTTATAGAATCGAGAAGAGAATGAGCCACATCACCATCGTGCTTAATGAAAGATAAGGAGGCAAATAATGGGACAGAAAGTTAATCCACACGGCTTAAGAGTCGGTGTTATTAAAGACTGGG
>OWIW01001362.1_pt1 | contig 13439 bp, 9 predicted proteins | sample 2433821 | NCBI WGS metagenome assembly OWIW01 (sample SAMN05065751, study PRJEB22554) | human gut metagenome | biome: ENVO:2100002; feature: ENVO:00000062; material: ENVO:00002003 | host: Homo sapiens | place: USA | reverse complement strand
AGATTAGCGAGTGTCTCGTGGGCTCGGAGATGTGTATAAGAGACAGGTATAGAATATAGGCAAATGTATAGAATATAAGGAGGTAATTTATTATGGCATATGTTATTAGTGATGCATGCGTAAGCTGCGGAACATGTGAAGGTGAATGTCCAGTAAACGCGATTGCTGAGGGCGACGGACAGTACGTTATCGACGCTGATACCTGTATCAGCTGCGGAACTTGTGCTGGTGTATGTCCTACAGGCGCTATTTCTGAGGAATAATTAAATACATAAAGGAGCATGATCGATACCGTCCGGTATTTGGCCATGCTCCTTTTTGTTTTGCAGATTTATATTTCGGTATGCAGAGAAAATCCGCCCCGTTCCGCCGTCTCCCGGAACCATCTTCCCGATTTCTTTACCGTAAGCCGGCAATTGTCCTTTCTATCCACTCTTATCATGCCATACCGGTTCTTATATGCATTCTTCCAGGACCAGCAGTCAAAGGGCGCCCATAAGTGGTATCCGAAGCAGTTACAGCCCTCCACGATAGCCTTATTAAGCCAGATTAAATGATCCCGGATGAATTCAATTCTGTAATCGTCCTCCACGATGCCATCCACGCCGATGAACTGCTCTTCGTTCTGCACGCCCATACCATTTTCCGATAGGTACCAGGGAATATTGCCGTAATTGTCGCGCAGTTGGATGGCGATTTCATAGACGGCAGGCTCATATATCTCCCATCCTCTCGAAAAATTCATCTTCTGCCCTTCATAAGTATATTCTTCAAAATACTTTTCCGGCATGAGGGGACCAGTAAACGGACTGCTCCTTCTCGTAACCCGCCTCGGATGGTAGTAATTCACTCCGAGAAAATCTACCGTATTGGCACGGATCACCTCTAAGTCCTCCGCCTGAGCCTCCGGGCAGATTCCCTCCTTCTTTAAAAGCTCCACCAGGGCGTTTGGATACTCTCCTTTTAAGGAAGGATCCAGGAATGATTTGTTGAACAGCAGATCGGCAATTTCCGCACTTCTTCTGTCTTCTGCATTCTCCGGCTCTTTGCAGTAGGTAGGCGTTAGATTCAGCACGATACCGATCTGCCCCTCCCCGCCTCTCTTCCGAAACGCCTTAACCGCCATACTGCTGGCAAGCTGAAGATGGTACGATACCAGGGCCGCCCTTTTCGCATCACAGACAGCCGGATAATGATTCTTATAAAGATAGCCGCCCTCCGTTATGACAATCGGTTCGTTAAAGGTAAGCCACCGTTTTACCCTGTCTCCGAACAATTCAAAGCATTTTGCCGCGTACGCCGCAAATGCCTCCGCCGTTTCCCTGTTCTCAAAGCCTCCCTTCTCCACCCAGTACATGGGCAGATCAAAGTGATGGAGACAGAGAATCGGCTCGATCCCGCAGCTTAACAGCTCGTCAATCACCGACTTGTAAAACTCCACGCCCGCCTCATTTATGGTTCCCTCACGGTCTTTTATGAGCCGGCTCCACTGAATTGAGGTGCGGTAGGAGTTCATGCCGATCTCCTTCATAAGTCCGGCATACTCCTTATATTTATGGTAGAAATCCGAAGTCACGGCTGGTCCCACACCGTCGTAAAACAACTCCGGGGCCTGCTGAAACCAGTAATCCCATTCCATCTCCGCTTTTCCGTCCCCCGGAAAGCTGCCCTCCGACTGGGGCCCGGAACAGGCCGCGCCCCATAGAAAATCTTTACTGAACTGATACTCCATTGAAACCTCCTGCAATACTGTATTATCACCTATATAAATGGCAGTACAAAGCCCCGTACAGGTTCGCCTTATTCCCAAACCGGCAGGGAACGATCTCCGGCATCAGGAATCCGAACTCCGCCTCCTCCGCCATCCGTTCCATCCGCTTATAGATTTCGGGAATGACAAAGGGCGCCTCGCTGATACCGCCGCCCAGCACGATCAGCTCTGTGTCCAGCGTAAACTGGATCTGGAACAATCCGACAGCCATGGCCTCGTAAAATTCCTCCACCAGCTGGACCGCATCGCCGTCCCCGGCTTCGGCCAGACGGAAGAGTTCCCTGCCATCGGCACCTCTTCCCGTCAGCGCCTCGTATCTTTTTGCCTGATTCACCATCGTACAGGAGCTCCACGTCCGCCTCTGTTCCCCTTCCCGGTTCACCAGATAGTTGCCAAACTCGCCTGCATTATTGGACTTTCCCCGGTATACACGGCCATCCAGAACGATGGAACCGCCGATTCCGGTGCCGCATACCACGGAGACCATATTTTGCCTGCCGGCCGCCGCCCCCTTCCACAGTTCACCGAGAGCGGCGCAGTTGCCGTCATTTTCAATAGAGACCGGAAGTCCGCTCAGGCGGCGGCTGACCGCTTCGGTAAACGGGAAGCCATGGATATACGGGATCGCACTGATCCCTCCTACCACGCCCGTGCAGATGTCTACGGCTCCGGGAGAACTGACAGCAATCCCCGCAATGCGTGAATCTGCCGCTTTAAGTTCCGCCTGCACCGTCTCATACACCCGCCCCATCTCCTCAAGCATTCTCTCCATGCCATCCTTCGGCGTCGGAAAGGAACCCGTACTGTCAAATTTCCCTTCTTTATCCGAAACGGCAAATTTGACAGAAGTTCCTCCCAGATCAAAAATCAGGTAAATATCCATTTTATCTTCGCTCCCTCAAATAATCTCCATACCACACTATGATCTCCTGAATCCTTCCAAGCTCCGATTCCCGGCTCACACTGCGGTACAGCTCCTTATAATGGTACAGCCACACCTCCAGACGCTCTGAGAGCGCCCAGGTATCCGGCATAACGCCATACTCCGCGCCGTAATCCCATTTTGTGATTACCTTTCCCAGCTCGTTAAACAGGCCGATCCCTTCGACGGCTATGACATATTTCTTCACCATATTTCGGCTTCGCCTGTCCATGTGGGGCAGAAGTCCGTACAGCTCTCCGGTAATTTCTTCGAGACGCCGGTTCTTTTCATCGACTCCCTCCATGGATTCCATGTGTTCCTGTAAATACTGTCTGTGGTCGGTGTCATATTCCGGCGCGGCGCCTGTCTTAAGCTCCTTAAACCGGACCGCCATCTCCCATGTGAAGCCATGAAGCTCCTGGGTATTTGCCAGCATACCCACCAGCCGCCCGGTGGAATCATCGTATTCCAGGATTGAAATCTGGCGGTTCATCTCTTCCCATGCAGGGGGCTGTGCATTCCAGGAGCATGCGGCCCCGTAAATCATCCCTGGTATGCTGAATTCCGGATGATTGATGTGCAGGAAATCTCCCCAATCCGTATTCAGCACTCCGACCGCCTCGTATTTCCGGGCGTAATCGCACATGATTTTTATATTGCAGTACGCGTTTTCATACAAAGGAATCAGATGGTTCCAGCCGCATACTCCCGGGCAGAGATACTGGACCGCTCCGGCCGCATCGAGCGCCCTCGTCTCATCCTCCCTCTGGTTTTTCGCGTATCCCCAGTTTAAGCAGATGGTCTCCGACGGAAGCTCCTTTAGAAGCTCCGGCTCTCCGGCAATGACGTCGCCCCAGAACATGGGCCGCTTTCCGCAGGAAATTACGCATTCACACAAATCCTTTACGTAATTGATATAGAGCCTGTGAACTCCCAGCCTCTCCTTCAGACCGCTGCTCCTTCCTTTTCCCAGATCAAAGGTCTCATCGGCACAGATATTGAACTGGCCGGAAGAGAACAGGGCCGCGAATTCTCTGATCTTTCCCTTGATGAACTCCAGGCTTTCCGGCGACGACACGTTGATCGTATGGTGGTGCATCCGCCCCCTCAGCGAGAATGGCATGGATTCTGAGCCTTCCAGCTCACACAGATGGCTGTAATGCTTCGAGCCCAGGATTTTGTACAGGTGCCCGAAGGTGGACAGGGAAGGAACCAGCTCGATCCCGCGGTCGAGACAGTACCGGTCCAGCTCCAGAATATCTTCTGCGGTCAGCGGCGTGTCATCTCTCCATATTTCGCTGAAATCACGAAACAGGAATGTGTGCTCGATATAGAGCTGCATCTGGTTCAGCTTATAACGCGCCATCCGGTCGGCCAGCTTTTTCAGCCAGTCAAGCTTAGGCACTCTTCCCCTTGTGACATCGTGGTAAAAGCCGCGGTTCCTAATGTCCGGCCTGTCGTGAATACTCATTGCCGGAAGTACGGCCCCCTGCTGCCCTGCCATCTGCAGAATCGTCTGCATTCCATGCCACAGCCCTTTCTCACCGCCGGTGAGAATGATCCCCTCCGGCCGGATTTCCAGAGTATATCCCTGGCCCAGTACATCCTCCGAACCCAGCGCCTCCTCCCGGCGCAGAATAATATCTCCATCTCTTCCTTTTCCCCTGGTCAGAGCTGGCCGATAACCGGTTTCTTCCTCCAGCGCATCTAAAAAGAGCATTGCCTGCTTTGTCAGAAGCGGTCCGCAGGACTCATCCAGCACCAGATAGCTTCCATAGCCTATCGTAAACTCCCCATCTCTTCTTTCAGCCTTTTTCGGCTGCGGTATTAAAATCATCGGTTCTCTCCTCTTATTCCTGTCCCTCAAACTCTTCCCTGTACTGTTCCTTAAGAAGCGGGATCCCGTACGCTCTCCCCGTCTCCTCCAGCCGCTTTTCATACGCTTCCAGGCGGCCTCTGCAGTGCTCCGGCCCACCTTCCCGCATCACAGTCCACATGGGATCACGGTCTGAATCTGACTGCTTCATCATCCGCTCCGTCCAGTCTAAAAGCAGCCGTGCCCCGCGGCCGCAAAGCTCCGGACGCTCAGCCGCCAGATTATGCAGCTGATGGGGATCGCAGTCCAGATCAAATACCATCTCCTCCGGCAGGAGATGGTATCCTCCGTGGATGGTGCGGATATAGATATAATGGTCAAACCGGACGCTTCGCTGGCATACGTGGGCGCACTGGGTCAGCACCGCCGCGGATCTCCCGCACTCTTTTCCGCCCAACAGCGGTTCCTTGAAGGAGACGCCGTCGTACCGGTAGTCCCCAAAGGTCTCTGTACCTAAAAGCGCCTTCACCGTAGGGAGCAGATCCGTATTGTCATAAAAGCCCTTGATGTGGCGTCCGCCTTCGGCCCCCGGCCATCTGATGATTAGCGGAATATGGCATACCGGCTCGTCGGCCATGCCGTGTTCTCCATAGACCCCGAATTCTCCCAAATCCTCTCCGTGGTCCGCAGTAATGATAATCGCCAGATCGTCTCCGTAAAGCCCGTGCTCCTTAAGCCACGCCACGATCAGTCCAATATTGTCATCGGTGAACCGCACACTGTCATCATAAAGGTCTATAAAATGCTTCGCATCGCCCCTTGTCTTCAAGCTTCCGGGATGCTTCGGCCAACGACTGAAGGTCTCGTCATTCCACATATTGATTTCATTGGCGCCGTGAGGGCCGATGTGCCGCAGATGTTCCTCAAAAATTTCGTCCGTAATCCAATCGTCCGGCAGAGGCTCATCCTGAAATCTGCTCTTCACCCCCTCCGGGGTGCGGTACGGCGTATGCGGGTCCCAGTAATGGACGTGAAGAAACCAGTCCTCCATCTCCCGGTTTCTTTCTAACCAATTTAGGACTGCCGGTGTGACCATGTCCGCCGACTCCCCGCCCCGGAGTCCCGGATTATAATACTCATCCAGGCCGGCGAGAAACCACCAGGCCGAGTGGCGCTCCGCAAAGCTGGAAAATGAGACTGTGTGAAGTCCGGCCCTCTTAAACTGCATGAAAAGCCCATTCTCCGACACCAGATCCGTAAAGCTCCGCGATTCGCCCTGAAGGCGTAAATCCGCCGCCGTACCGCCGTGTCCCACAATGCCGTTATGTATTCCGTAAAGCCCGGTCACCATCGACGCTCTGGAGGGAAGGCAGGGGGCATTGGGACAGTAGTACCGGTCAAAGCACACGCCTTCTTTCGCAATCCCATCCATAACAGGCGTAGTATCCCTCCCGTAGTCATAGCAGCCCATATGATCGGCCCTGAGTGTATCAATGTCAAACAGAATTACTTTCATAGCTTAAAACACCACCTTATACGTCTTAATCTCATACGGCTTAATGACAAAGGAAAAACCATCCCGGTCAATCATAAGGCCGCCTGCCTCGTCAACGGGTTCCTCCAGCAGGTTGCATTCCGTCACTGTCACCGGGGCACAGGAAAGACTCACTTTCGCGTTTACCCTTTTATTCCGGCTCTCGTAGAGACGCAGGATGATGCCGTTTCCGTCCTCGCTCCTCTTCACGGTCTCCAGAACCACGGAATCCCCCTTTACGCCTGCAAATCCATAGGATTCTCCGGGCATTCCGCCGTTTACCGCCGAAAGCGGCTGGTTTAAATCCGCAGCTTCCTTCTGGGTATCCGCCTCCCTCCACGTTCCCTGATGAGGATACAGCGAATACGTAAATACGTGCTCCTCGTTGTCCGTGTCAGGATTCGGTTCGATACCCGATTTGATCAGCGTCAGCTCTATACAGCCCTCACGGACAGAATGGCCGTACTTGCAGTCATTTAACAGACTGACCCCATATCCGCTCTCTGATACGTCCATCCACTTGTGGCCGCAGCTCTCAAAACGGGCTCTGTCCCAGCTCGTATTGGTATGGGTCTTTCGCACCACGTTGCCGAACTGAATGTCAAACGCCGCCTCGTCCGTATGGACATCTACCGGGAAGCCAGCTTTTAACAGGTACTGGTGCTCTTTCCAGTCCACCCAGGTGTTAAAATCAATTCTGGGGCTGTGGGCATAGAACCGGATATCCTGTGTCATGCGGGAATGCATGAAGCTACGGTTCACTGTGATCTGCAGACACAGCGGTCCCTCTGACGTAACCGCAATCGACGCCGGCTCATCCAAATCCCAGTATTTCTCCGTATAGAACACATCGATATCCCAGTTATCATAATAAATCGGCTTATCCTCGTAGATCCTCAGACGGTTCCCCGCCTCGCCCGCCTTCCATACCTGACGGTTCTCCGAAAGGTCAAGAAGGCTCGTAAAGCTTCCATCCGCTGCCATATCCACTTTTGCAAACGGCGTAGTAATCACGAAGCCATCCGCGGTTTTTAAGACGGAAAACGGCGTATCTCCGCCGCTCTCTGCAGCGCTGTTTTCTACGACGCCACCGGCCGCCTCAGTGTCCCCGGCCGCCTCACCAGCCGTACCGCCATCCGCTTCCCGCACCGCGCCATACACGGAGTATCCCTTGGAGGGAATCTCCCCCGTCAGGGAATACCGCAGGCCGCCGATCTCCTGGCAGGGAAGCGCCTCCCCTTTATCTGTCAAGGATGTCACCCCATCCGGAAGAACCGTCAGGCTCCTGCGTGTAAAACCCAGAGTATTGAATACGGTCACGCCGTCTCCTGCACCCGCCACGGCTTCCTTCCGCTCTCTGAGCAGACGGCCGCCTTCCTCCGCAAGCTGTTCATACTCACGCTTCGTCACCTCATAGACTTCCTTAATTGATGATCCCGGGAGAATATCGTGGAACTGGTTTAACAGCACCATTTTCCACAGCCGCTCCAAGTCCTCCGCCGGATAGGCCAGCCCCCTTTTCTCTGCCAGTACGGACAACAGCTCTAAGTCCATGAGAAGCAGCTCGCTTTTTCTGTTTGACCGCTTATTCCTGGCCATGGACGTATACGTTCCCCTGTGGTACTCAAAATAAAATTCTCCGGTCCACGTGTGGAGCCGCCTGCTGTCCTTCACCCGCTCGGAAAGCTCTGTAAAGTAAGTGAGGGAACTCTCCTGGCGCACCTTCGGTATGCCGCGGATTCCCTTTTCCATCCTCCTGCCCGTCTCCAGCATCTCCCTGGTTGGGCCGCCGCCTCCGTCGCCGTAGCCGAAGGCCACCAGAATGTCATGGTTCATCTCCTTATTCTGATAGCGCTGCCAGCCACCCATGATCGCGTCCGGATGCAGGATACCGTTATAGGTGGTAAAGAAGCGATCCACGCTCTGCCCTACTCCCAATGTCGAGATGAGATGGGTTAAAACCTTCGTTCCGTCGATTCCTTCCCACAGAAGCGTGTCGTCCGGCACCTTGTTAAACTGGTTCCAGGAAAGCTTCGTCGTCATAAAATAGTCGATCCCGCATTTCTTCATGATCTGGGGCAGGGCGCCGGAATAACCGAATACGTCCGGAAGCCACAGCACCCGGCTGTCCACGCCGAATTCCTCTTGAAAGAACTGTTTGCCATATAAAAACTGGCGCACCAGACTCTCTCCGCTGGTTAAGTTACAGTCGGCCTCCAGCCACATGCCGCCCTCCGGCTCCCAGCGGCCTTCTGCTGCCCTTCTCTTAATCTCCTCATAAAGCTCCGGGTACCGTTCCTTCACAAACGTATAGAGGACCGGCTGGCTCGACATAAACCGGTATTCGGGATATTCGTCCATCAGCTCCAATACCGTGGCGAAGCTGCGGGCCGCCTTCTCCCGGGACTGGGCAACCGTCCACCACCACGCCACGTCAATGTGGGTATGCCCTATGCAGGTGGCAATCACCGTATCGTCCCCCGCCAGGTCCTCATACAGCGCCTTTGCGATATAGGCCCGCGCCGCCTCCACCGAGCGGTAGAAATCGTCGGAGTAGACATCCCGTAAGTCCAGAAGGCTGATCGTGTCATTTAACACAGTCAGGATATCAATAGCCGTCTTTCCCTCCTGATCCATCCGGTCCATGGCCCATAACGGCACCTGGATATCATAATAAAGGTCCTTAACCGGTTGCGACACTTCCTCCACATCCGCCATCAGACGAAATTCCGGATGAAGGGTGCCTGAATACGCCTGCAAATCAACCGTCACGGTCTCTCCCGCCGTCGCCGCCTCAGAAAGCAGGACCTCCCTGTGGTTCATATCGGCGCCCTGTACCACTTCTCCGTTCAGGAACACGAGAAACTGCGGATTCTTGGCATCATCCCACTCCTCAATCTGGGTACGGATGCGAAGCCATAAGCCCTTCCCATCATACTCTTCCGGTATTGTAAATACGGTTCGGAACCAGTAATGGCGGTCCGGCCCGTACCAGTGCATCAGGCGGCTGTCAAATGGTTCCCAGTCTTCCTCCGCCAGGTCGGCCTCCTCCGGCCGTAAAAAGAAGCCTTCCTTCACCTTCCAGTCATCCAGCTGGAATTTCTGGACAACCATTAATTTTTTTAGCTTATTGGCGATTACCTCCGCCCTCTCCCTTGCAAAAATCATATGTCAATTCCTTTCTGAGCCCCGTATTCTCATCTCGGACGGGGTGGTATGGTAATATTGGTTGAATTGCTGGTAAAAATAATTCATATTCGTGTAGCCCACAGAGGCCGCGATCACCGCGATCTTCTCATCACTGTTCACGATCTGCTCTCTGGCCATACAGAGCCGGTAGCACATCAGGTATTCCGAAAACTTCATTCCCGTTTCCTTGATAAATATCTGTCCCAGATACGTGGAATTCATGCGAAACTTATCGGCTATGATCTTCAGCGAGATATGGCCGCCGTACTCAGCCGCCACCATCAGGACAATCTTATGGATCAGAGGCGACATGGCCTCATATTCTATCTTCAGGATGGGATCACCGTTCTTCTGCTCCGCTTCCGGCAGCGTGCCGTGAAGCTGTTCCATGATGACCTTGCGGATACACGCTTCCAGCTCCTCCGCTCCCACCGGCTTCAGTAAGTAGTCCAGCGCTCCGCAGCGGAGGGCCTCCCTCACATAGTGAAAGTCATCGTATCCGCTCATCATGATGTAATTCGAATGAATGCCAAGGCCGCTTAAGCACTCGATCAGCTCATATCCCATGTCATTGCCGATTCTGACATCTACCAGACAAATATCCGGATTCCAGTCTATGATGTGTGACATGACCTCCAGAGATGTTTTTGCAGTCCAGATCCGCCCCACGCCTAATTTCTCCCAGTCCAGAAGGCGCTTTACGCCCTCCAGGACATTGGGCTCATCGTCTACAATCAGAACCGTATACATGCGGCCTACTCCTTTCCCGGCAGCGCCGGAAGGAAAATATCGATTTTCAATCCGCCTGCCGCCTGATTTTCAATATTCATCGAGAACGCTTCCCCATAGAAATAGCTGAGCCTCATATAGACGTTGCGCAGCCCGATATCCGCCCCGGGGTCGTCCCCGCCTTCCACCATATTCTTCCTGATCTCCAAAAGGCGGTCCTCCAAAATCCCCCGGCCGTTATCCGACATGGTAACCAGGATTCCATCCTCTTTCTTAACCGCCTCCAGCATCAACAGATTAAATTCGCTCTCCTGGTCCATACCGTGGTTGAAGAAATTTTCCGCCAGTGGCTGAAGCCAGAAGGCGATGGTATCCACATCCTTAGCCTCCTCCTCAATATCCACCCGGTACACAAAGGTATCCGCGAAACGGAGGGACATGAGCTTTAAATACATCTCCAGGACCTCCACTTCCTTTCGCAGAGAAATCACCTCCGGACAGCGGATCAGAGTCCGGTAAAGCCTTCCCAGACCCTCGATGGCCTCCGCCGTCTCCCTGTCCTTTAGAACCAGCGCTCTGGCCCTTATGCTTTCCAGTGTATTATATAGGAAATGCGGATTAATCTGATGGCGCAGCGCTCTCATCGCCGTCTCCTGCTGCTTCAGCTTCAGCAAATACTCCTTGCGGATATATCCGTCCAGTTTGACGCTCACCTCCGACAATGCGTCGGCAATCAGCGTGTATTCATTGTAGTGGCCGCCCCGCTTCATGACCATGGTTCCCACCTCTACAAAAGAACCGTGTTCCATGGTTTTGAGCATATCCATGATATGGGAGAGAAACCGGGCCTCGCCCTGCAGATTGAAAAAGGCAACCACGACAGCACCGGCGGCCAGCACAAGGACGGTCACGGCCAACGTCGCGGCTCCCGCGCCGTTCGCCCGCCAGAGTGAGACGATGTCCACTACCGATATGTACTCACTGTCCCCGGATGAGTTGACGAATTCAAAATAGAAAACCGGAAGCCTTCCTTTCCATAGAAACCAGCCCTGAAACGCCTCCTTTTCGGAAGCCGTCAGAATCCACTCCCGTTCCCGTTCTCCCTTTACATTTTCATAGGATATCATTTTCCCCTTAATCAGGGCCCAGTCATACGCCTGGCTGCTTCCCTTGTAAATATCCTTTGATGAGCCGTAAAATGTCAGTGTTCCGAGACTTTTCATGACGGAATCCGGACTCCTCACTTCAAAGGATTCCAACACCGTATCCCTGTCCGTCCTGTCGATCAGCTGCCATTCCCCTCTCAATCCATACGTTACCCTCATATTCCCGGAGAGATTATCCAGCCATATGATTTTTATTCCCTCCGGCGACCGGATCGTAACCGCGTTTACCTTCAGCTGGCTGTTGACAAACAGCTTCCGCATGTCACCGGGCAGCCAGGCGATCTGCGTGTTGGAACGCGCGCTGTTCTCCTCCCTGAGTCTCGTATAATCCTGCTCGCTGGTGCTCTCAAACAGAGTCTTCGTGTCCTCCATCAGACTTGGCTTTGCATAAATGCCATTTACATAATTTTCTAACTGTTCCGACCTGTCTCTTTTCTGCTGCTCCAGGGTCATGAAACTGGCTTGTACCTCCTGCCACCGGTTATCCGCCCATATGTTTGTAAAAAAGCAGAGTGCGAAAATCAGGCAAAACAGGGATATAAAAATAATAGAACAGACCGTGCCTGTAAAACGCCTTCTGTATACACTGATTTTCAAGAATGAACCTGCTGTCTTTTTCATAAGCTTTTCCCTCTGTCCGTTCGTTGTCTTTTCTGCCGATTATTAATTATACAGTCGTTTTCTTCGATTCACAAGCAGATGCCTTTAGCCGCATCCGGTCTGTTCTATATTTTGTTCTTTATTTTGTTCTGTATTTACTTATCAGTTGTAAAACTCGTTGATCTGCTTCTGCGCCTCCTGGATGACCGTATCAAACCCTGCGGCCTTTAATTCCTGGATTACGGCCGGAACCGCTGTCTCCGGGTCGGAAGCGCCGGTTAATAAGTCGTATTTGTACTTCTGCCATACGGTCAGGCAGTTGGACATCTCATTCTGAATATTGGTCAGATCGAGGGAGAAACCTAAGCAGGAAGAGGAAACCGCTTCCTCGTTCTGTTTCTTTACCTGATCCCACTGATCCGGGTCCGCATCCTCCGTAATGGACATGTTGAAGAAGGTTCCCTGCGTATAGGCGGCCAGCGGCCAGGTATCCGTCTGTTTCTCAATCACGCCGTCCCCCACATATTTGAAGGTCTTATCCGGCACACCGTATGCCAGCATATCGCGTAATTTGGAGTCGGTATTCACGAGCTGCAGGAATTTCAGACACTCATCCTTATATTTGGAGTTAATGGAAACGGCGTTCATGGAGCCCTGAATGGTATCGGTAGAATAGAGCGGGCCGAATACCTTAAACGCATCATACTTCTCCACACCGTTTAATACCTGCCATGTGGCAACCGCGCTGGGCCAGCCCTGTGCGGAAGAAAATGGAAGCTTCTTCTGCGGCTCGGTCAGAACATTCGCATCCGGATTGATGATGCCATCCATATACCATTGATGAAGCAGCTTTAGATTCTCCATGATATCCGGCTGGTCCAGAGTACAGATCACGGTTCTTGTCTGGTCATCTACCTTTACACCGAGAGGCTGCAGGCCGGAGGTCAGGCCGTCATATTCGTTAAAGAATCCATTAAACGGGCTTCCCTGGGACATCTGAAGCGGATAGAAGCCCTTGCCCTCTCCCTCCTTCATATCGCGGAACGGCTTATCTAAGTCCTGCATCGTCTTGATCTGATCCAGATCAATGTTGTACTTCTGCACGTACTGATCGTCAAAATACCAGAACTGTGCCATGGAGGAATCCTTATAGGTGGGAACGGAATAAACCTTTCCTCCAATGGTCACGCCCTTCCAGAGCTGCTCCGGAATCATTTCATAAAGCTCCGGAGCCACCGACTGGAGCTTGTCGGATATATCTTCGAACGCGCCCATTTTCACAAAACGGCTGTAATTCGTATTGTTTACAAACATCATGTCAAAATACTCGCCCGAGTTGATGATGGTGTTCATCTTCTTCTCGTAATCGCCCCATCCGGCCACCTTCAAATCCAGCTTTACGTGGATCTTCTCCTCCAGATACTCGTTAATCGCGGCAATATCCTGATCAAAATCACTGGGCGTGGTTCCTCCCACGGTCCAGTATACCAGAGTCGGAAGGTCTCCTCCGGCTGGATCGGCCGCAGCCGTATCCTTCGCAGACGCGCCATCTTTTTCCGCCGTGTCTCCCGCGGGAGTCCCCGTCTCTTTCGTATCTGTCTTAGCCGCGCATCCGGTTATGGTGCCGACGGCCAGCAGAGCGGCCAAACCGGCCGCAGCCGCTTTTTTCCATACATCTGTTTTCTTCATAAACAATCCTCTTCTTTCCTGAT
>OWIW01001361.1_pt1 | contig 13446 bp, 8 predicted proteins | sample 2433821 | NCBI WGS metagenome assembly OWIW01 (sample SAMN05065751, study PRJEB22554) | human gut metagenome | biome: ENVO:2100002; feature: ENVO:00000062; material: ENVO:00002003 | host: Homo sapiens | place: USA | reverse complement strand
TCTACACTTCTAGCTTCGTCGGCAGCGTCAGATGTGTATAAGAGACAGGATGAAGGATTTGCAGAAGAACTCGGAATATGGAGAAAAGAAAGGGCAATATCCTACAGAGAGTCGTGCCATCCTGATAGATGCTATCGATGATGCCAATCGTTCAGTTCTGTTGATCAAATATCAGAATCCTGTTCCGTCGGAGCAGGAAAAGCAGCGTTACGTTGCCAGTGCAAAATCTGCAATTGATAAGTTTAAGGGTACTATTCGTACGGAAGATGCTGAAACAACACCTGCAGAACTGTTTGTTGATGGTAAAGGCGGCAATTCATATATTGATTTCGGACGTAGTGAAGAATATGTTAAGTTTGGAGAACAAGGTCATCAATCATTTACCGTAGAGTTGTGGGTAAAGGTTACGGAGCGCGGCAGATGGGATAATTGCCTGTTCCTGTGCTCATACATGTCAGACAGTAGCTGGCGTAATGGCTGGATGATGTACTGGCGTAATGCAGACGGTGGTATTTATCGTGCAACTTGGGGCGAAACAGGAGGAAATATCTGTGAACCGTCACTAAAGGCACCGGAAGATGGAGAATGGCAACATTTCTTGTTTGTGTACAGTGATAAAGGCTTGCCGGGCAGTCCGGAGCTTCGTGCGAAGTTGTATGTGAACGGAGAAGTGAAAACAACCGAGGGAAGCGTGGGTAGCAGGTTCTATAATTCGAGCAACTATGCCAACTATAATGCACCGATGACCGCTTTCGGACGTTATATGCGTACTAGTGATAATCTGTTTGAAGAAGGCTTTGCCGGTTATATGAAGAAAATCCGTATCTGGAAAAGCGCAAAGGATAACGAATATGTTCAGAATTCTTATAATGGAACGGCTGAAGTGACGGGTAAAGAAGCAGATTTGGCGGCAGCATGGGATTTCATGACCAAACCTTCCGGTTCGGGTAATGAAGTAATAGACCTGACAGGCCGTCATACTGCTAAGATTATCGGTACTTACGAGTGGCAACGTATTGTTGAATAATAATGTAAAAACGATGAAAAACATGAAATGTTTAACTAATAAATGGAGAGAGGGAGCAATGCTCCTCTCTTTCCTCCTGATTTCTAGTCTGGCAGGGATATTTACCGCTTGTGACGATATTGAAGACGAGTATATAACAGATACACAGTTGAGTATCTTGCAGGAAAATCGTGCGTCATTGAACTATTTATTGAAGAATTCAACCTACGGAACTGCTCCCGGGACATATCCTGAAACCGGAAAGGATATATTAAATGCCGCTATTACCGAGTTGGATGCACTGATAACACGGGTAGAAGCTGGCGAAGAACTGGATGAAACAACTTTGGAAGCTGCTGTAGCAAAGGTAAATCAAGCGATTGACGAGTTTAAAAATTCAAAATATTACAATCTGTCTCCGGAAGCACAGCAATATATCAATAATTTACTGGCTAAGGCGGATGAAATACTTGCGATCGTTAATGATGAAACGAAGTGGGGAAATCATCAGGGACAATATCCGGTAGAAAATAAGTCGGTTTTGGAGAGTGCAGCTAAAGACTTGGAAAGTCTGGCTGAAAGAATCAAATCCGGTTCCATCACAGATATGACGCAGGAGATTTATAATGAGGCTATTGCTGCTGCCGATAAGAAAGTAGAAGAAGTCGAAGATTCTGCATGGCCGGATAACAGTCAGATTACCTGGAATCTGTTTGTAGATGGAAATGCCGGTTCCTATATAGACTTTGGTTATAGTGAGGATTATGTGAAGTTTGGAGAGGATGACAATCAGGCATTTACGATTGAACTTTGGGTGAATATCAAAGAATATTGCAATAAGCAGGGAGAAGACAACTGTACTTTCCTTTCTACCATGACAAACGATCCTCATTGGAGCGGATGGCGTGCCCAGGATCGTACAAAGGGATTGTTGAGAACAATGGTTGCTCACTGGCAAGATAATAATCACACAAATCCACAAGAATGGGAACCGGGATGGAAAAAGTCGGACAACTGGACCAAAGATCGTTGGACGCATTATGCATTCCTCTTCAGGGATAAGGGATTGCCGGGATTTGATACTCCGACAGATGTGAAGTGCTATTCCATGATTGATGGTACGAGACAAGGTGAAGTCATTCGTGTGGGTGAGTCCTGGAGAACGTATATCAATAAACAATCCATAGCCAATCAGATTAAAATGACCGGATTCTGTATGATGGACAATAATGGAAACCGTAACGAATGGTTCTCCGGTTACATAAAGAAGATCCGTATCTGGAAAACAAACCGGACAGAAAATCAGGTATATGCTTCTTATATGGGGAATGAAGAAGGTGTAAGTGCCGATAATCCGAATTTGGTAGAAGCCTGGGATTTTGAAGTGAAAGGTGATCAGCCTACTCAAAGTGCTACCAGAACAATTACAGGTTTGAAAGGTCATACAGCAACATTAGTTGGTGATAACTGGCAATGGATTGAATCCACAGACATTACAGATAACAAATAATTGTTTACCGGGATGAGTTTTCAATAGGTAGATTAAATATTCCCCTTATCTCTGTCATAAGGACAGAGTGAGGGGAAATTATTCTCCAATAACCCTTTATTAATCCTTTATTTTTATTGTAGAAAAGTGTTTTGGTCTGTATTTGTTCTTTATTGAATAAATATTATCGTTTTTTTTCAGCTATTTCTGCAATCTTTGTAACAGGAAAAATACTATAAACTTATAAACTATCATGAAAAGCAAAATTCTTTTGGCTCTGACACTACTATTGGGAGTATCAACTACCACATGGGCAGTCGGTAATTTAGGAAAAGCAAACCAGAAGAAGCATGCGTATACGAACGAAGATGTATGGGCAGCTTATGAAGGATTTAATAATACACTACTAGACTCCAATAAATATATTTACAAGACAAATTCGTCCTATCCAAGTGCTGTTGACCGTGGCAATGGAGCAGCGGCTATCTGGTGTCAGCCTATTTATTGGGATATGGCAATGAATGCCTATAAACTGGCAAAGGCACAGAAAGACAGAAAGAAGACAAGTTATTATAAAACACTCTGCGAGAAAATATTCGCAGGGAACAAAGCGCAATATTGCCAGTTCGATTTTGATGATAACAATGAAAATACCGGCTGGTTCATCTACGATGACATCATGTGGTGGACTATCAGCCTGGCACGCGGCTACGAACTTTTTGGAGTGGATGAATATCTGAAACTCTCGGAAGCCAGTTTCAAACGGGTATGGTATGGCTCGGAAAAAGTGGGTGATACAGGTTCGTATGACAAAGAAAACGGAGGTATGTTCTGGCAATGGCAACCCATTCAAAATCCGAAACCGAATAAATTCGGTGATGGAAAGATGGCATGTATCAACTTTCCGACAGTTGTTGCAGCATTAACCCTCTACAATAACGTACCTGAAAATAGAAAAGAATCGACCGACAAACGGCCGGATTATCAGACGAAAGCTCAATATCTTGCCAAAGGTAAAGAAATCTATGAATGGGGAGTGGAAAATCTCTTGGATAAAGCAACAGGAAAGATTGCCGATAGCCGTCATGGAAATGGTAATCCTGCCTGGAAAGCACATGTCTATAACCAGGCAACCTTTATCGGAGCGTCCATACTGCTTTATAAGGCGACCGGAGAGAAACGTTATCTGGACAATGCTATTCTGGCAGCAGACTATACAGTGAAAGATATGTCTGCAGAACATAAAGTGCTACCTTTCGAAGGTGGTATTGAACAGGGTATCTATACTGCTATCTTTGCGGAATACATGGCATGGTTGGTGTATGATTGCGGACAAACCCAATATCTCCCGTTCCTGAAACGTACCATCAAAACAGGTTGGGCAAACAGGGATAAGACACGGAACGTATGTGGAGGCGAATACTATAAAAAGTTGCCGGAAGGTGCGGAAATCGACAGTTATTCTGCTTCCGGTATACCGGCATTGATGCTTTTATTTCCGGCTAAGAAGTAAATAGAAAACGACGGAATTTGCGTAAAATAGATTAAATAAACAGGTGATTTAAATTATGAAACAACAACTGATGATGCTGTTACTGGGAACAGCTTCTGTACTTTGTAGCTGTGAGACCCAGGTAGAACAGCACGAGAAGAATGAATTACGTGCTCCGGCATATCCGCTGGTGACAATTGATCCTTATACTAGTGCATGGTCTACTACGGACAATCTATACGACAGTCCTGTAAAACATTGGACAGGCAAGGATTTTTCTTTACTTGGTGTTGCAAAAGTAGACGGACAAACCTACCGTTTCATGGGAACGGAAGAACTGGAACTACGTCCTTTGGTAAAGACATCCGAACAAGGTAGCTGGACAGGAAAGTATACCACTCAACAGCCTGCTGACGGATGGCAGAATGCCGGATTCAATGATAAAGCATGGAAAGAAGGCGAAGCTGCCTTCGGAACGATGGAAAATGAACATACAGCCAAAACCCAATGGGGAGAAGAATTTATCTGGGTACGCCGGGTAGCTGATATTCAGGAGGACTTGACAGGAAAGAATGTATATCTTGAATTCTCTCATGACGATGATGCTATTATTTATATCAACGGCATCAAAGTGGTAGATACAGGTAATGCTTGTAAAAAGAACGAACGGGTGAAACTGTCGGAAGAAGTAGTAGCTTCTTTGAAACCGGGTGAAAATCTGATTGCAGGTTATTGTCATAACCGGGTAGGAAACGGACTGTTGGATTTCGGATTATTGGTAGAATTGGACGGTTATCGTTCTTTCCATCAAACAGCACAACAAACTTCTGTAGACGTACAACCTATGCAGACTTATTATACATTTACTTGCGGTCCGGTAGATTTGAAACTGACATTTACCGCTCCTATGTTCATGGATAATCTGGACTTGTTGTCACGTCCGGTCAACTATATTTCTTATGAAGTAGCCTCCAATGACGGAAAGAAACATCAGGTTGAGCTGTATTTCGAAGCATCTCCGCAATGGGCAATCGACCAACCTCACCAGGAATCTGTTGCCGACAGCTTTACTGACGGCGATTTGTTATTCCTTCGTACCGGAAGCCGCAATCAGGATATTCTGAAGAAAAAGGGTGATGATGTTCGTATCGACTGGGGACATTTCTATCTGGCAGCTGAAAAGGAAAACAGCACATCTGCAATCGGTGACGGCAGAGAGCTGCGCAAGAACTTCGTAGCCAATAAACTGGAAGCTCCTACCACAAACGGTTATGATAAACTGGCTTTGGTACGTTCATTGGGCGAAACACAAAAAGCTGATGGCCATCTGCTGATCGGATATGATGATATTTATTCTATCCAATACTTTGGTGATAACCTGCGTCCTTACTGGAATCGTGAGGGTAATGAAACGATTGTTTCCCAATTCCAGAAAGCAGAGAAAGAATACAAGACACAAATGAAGAACAGCGCTGCTTTCGACAAGAAACTGATGGAAGAAGCTACTGCTGCCGGTGGACGTAAATATGCCGAACTTTGTGCATTGGCTTATCGTCAGGCATTGGCTGCACATAAACTGGTACAGGCTCCGAATGGCGACTTGGTATTCCTTTCTAAGGAGAACTTCAGTAATGGTTCCATCGGAACAGTCGACCTGACTTATCCGGGAGCTCCGTTGCTTTTATACTACAATCCGGAATTGGTGAAAGCTACCATGAACCATATCTTCTATTATAGCGAAAGCGGAAAATGGGCGAAACCATTTGCTGCGCATGATGTCGGTACTTATCCATTGGCTAACGGCCAGACTTATGGCGGTGATATGCCGGTAGAAGAATCGGGTAATATGGTAGTGTTGGCTGCTGCCATTGCCAAGGTAGAAGGTAATGCAGATTACGCACAGAAACATTGGGAAACCCTGACTACGTGGACAGACTATCTGGTAGAGAACGGACTTGATCCGGCCAACCAACTTTGTACCGATGACTTTGCAGGTCACTTTGCACACAATGCCAACCTTTCTATCAAAGCAATCATGGGTGTTGCTTCATACGGTTATCTGGCAGATATGCTGGGCAAAAAAGACGTGGCTGAAAAGTACACACAGAAAGCGAAAGAAATGGCTGCCGAATGGGTGAAAATGGCGGATGATGGTGACCACTATCGTCTCACATTTGACAAACCGGGAACATGGAGCCAGAAGTATAACTTGGTGTGGGATAAACTGTTGAATCTGCAAATCTTCCCTAAAAATGTTGCAGAAACGGAAATAGCTTACTATCTTTCGAAGCAAAATAAATATGGTCTTCCGTTGGATAACCGTGAAACATACACAAAGACCGACTGGATCATGTGGACAGCTACATTGGCAAATGACAAAGCTACCTTTGAGAAATTTATCGAACCCGTATATCTGTTTATGAACGTTACACCTAACCGTGTTCCGATGTCCGACTGGGTATTTACAGACGAACCGAATCAAAGAGGCTTCCAGGCACGTTCCGTTGTAGGTGGATATTATATCAAAATGCTTGAAGGAAAACTGATTAAATAAAACAAAAATACCATGAAGAAACTAGCTCTATTCGCTTTTACGTTACTTAGTGCATGGGCTATGACTGCAAAAACAATTACCGGACCGGTGGACTACGTTAGTCCGCTGGTTGGTACGCAGTCAAAGCACGCATTATCTACCGGAAATACTTACCCTGCCATTGCGCTGCCCTGGGGAATGAACTTTTGGGTTCCGCAGACTGGTAAAATGGGCGATGGATGGGCCTATACGTATGACGCTGACAAGATCAGAGGATTCAAACAAACCCATCAGCCAAGTCCTTGGATCAATGATTACGGTCAATTTGCCATCATGCCGGTAACCGGTAAGGCAGTATTTAATCAGGATGAGCGTGCCAGTTGGTTCTCTCATAAAGCTGAAACGGCTACTCCTTATTATTACAAAGTATATCTCGCCGATCATGATGTAGTGACCGAAATTGCTCCGACAGAGAGAGCGGCTGCTTTCCGTTTCACTTTCCCCGAAAACGACCACTCTTATGTAGTGGTAGACGCCTTTGATAAAGGCTCGTTTGTGAAAGTAATCCCTTCGGAGAACAAGATTATCGGTTATACCACTAAAAACAGCGGTGGTGTTCCTGCCAACTTTAAAAACTACTTTGTACTGGTATTCGACAAACCGTTTACTTATACGGCTGCCGTAGCCAGTGGTGTGATTGACACCAACAAACTGGAAGCGACAGACAATCATGCCGGTGCACTGATCGGTTTCAAAACCCGAAAGGGCGAACAGGTAAATGTGCGTGTGGCTTCCTCTTTTATCAGCCCCGAACAGGCGGAACTGAACCTGAAAGAACTGGGTACGGACAACGTTGAACAGATTGCAGCAAAAGGGCGTAAGGTATGGAACGACGTTCTGGGACGTATCGAAGTGAAAGACGATGATATCGACCATTTGCGTACATTCTACTCCTGCCTGTATCGTTCGGTATTGTTCCCCAGAAGTTTCTATGAGATAGATGCCAAAGGAGACGTGATGCACTACAGTCCTTATAATGGCGAAGTGCTTCCGGGCTATATGTTTACCGATACCGGTTTCTGGGATACGTTCCGTTGTCTTTTCCCATTCCTTAACCTGATGTATCCATCCATGAACACAAAGATGCAGGAAGGATTGGTGAACACTTATAAAGAAAGCGGATTCCTGCCGGAATGGGCAAGTCCGGGACACAGAGGTTGCATGGTTGGAAACAACTCCGCTTCCGTCGTTGCCGATGCTTACCTGAAAGGATTGAAAGGATACGATATCGAAACCTTGTGGGAAGCTGTGAAACACGGAGCGAACGCAGTGCATCCGAACGTTGGCTCTACCGGACGATTAGGACATGAGTATTATAATAAATTAGGATATGTGCCTTATAATGTAGGTATTAACGAGAATGCAGCCCGTACACTGGAATATGCATACGATGACTGGTGTATCTATCAATTGGGTAAAGCCTTGAAGAAACCGAAAAAAGAGATTGAAATTTTCGCAAAGCGTGCAATGAATTATAAGAATCTCTACGATCCCGAGCACAAACTGATGCGTGGCAAGAATGAAGACGGTACGTTCCAGTCTCCGTTCAATCCGTTGAAGTGGGGGGATGCCTTTACGGAAGGTAATAGCTGGCATTATACCTGGTCGGTATTCCATGATCCTCAAGGTCTGATCGACCTGATGGGTGGTAAAGACGGATTCAACCAGATGATGGATTCTGTATTTATCCTGCCTCCGATTTTCGATGAAAGTTATTATCGAGCCGTTATTCATGAAATCCGTGAAATGCAGATTATGAACATGGGCAACTATGCACATGGCAACCAGCCGATTCAGCACATGCTTTATATGTACAACTATTCCGGCCAACCCTGGAAAGCGCAACATTGGATTCGTGAAGTGATGGACAAACTTTATACTCCTGCTCCCGACGGTTATTGCGGTGATGAGGACAACGGCCAGACTTCTGCCTGGTATGTATTCTCGGCAATGGGATTCTATCCGGTATGTCCGGGTACGGATGAATATGTTTTGGGTACTCCCTACTTCAAGGAGATGAAGCTGCATCTGGAAAACGGAAAGACGGTGACTATCTCCGCTCCGAATAACGGAGACGATAAGCGTTACATTTCATCAATGACATTGAACGGTAAAGAATATACCAAAAACTATCTGACTCATCAGGATTTGTTGAATGGCGCTAGCATTTCTTTCAAGATGGACGCGAAACCCAATCAGCAACGTGGTACCAAAGAGTCCGATTTCCCTTATTCTTTCTCTAACGAATTTAAAAAGAAGAAGTAATCATGAAGAAACAGATCAAATATATCAGTGCAGGTATGCTGGCAGGTATGCTTCTCTGTGGCGGGCAGTTACAAGCCTCCAACCGTATGACGGAAATGCATGTATGTCTGGCGGATGCTATTCAGAAAGATAACCGCCCGGAAATATCCAATCGTTTGTTCCGTTCCAATGCGGTAGAGAAGGAGATTCTCCGTGTACAGAAACTTTTGAAGAATGCGAAGTTGGCATGGATGTTTACCAACTGTTTCCCGAATACACTGGATACAACCGTACATTTCCGTAAAGGAAGCGATGGCAAACCGGATACGTTCGTATATACGGGTGATATTCATGCTATGTGGCTACGCGACTCCGGTGCACAGGTATGGCCTTATGTGCAATTAGCTAATGCGGACCCTGAACTGAAAGAAATGCTGGCAGGTGTTATTCTCCGCCAGTTCAAATGTATCAATATCGATCCGTACGCGAATGCTTTTAATGACGGCGCTATTCCTGACGGTCATTGGATGAGTGACCTTACAGACATGAAACCGGAGTTGCACGAACGTAAATGGGAAATAGACTCCTTGTGTTATCCGTTGCGTTTGGCTTATCATTACTGGAAGACTACCGGAGATGCGAGCATATTCAACGAAGAATGGATTCAGGCAATCACTAATGTACTGAAAACATTTAAAGAACAACAACGCAAAGACGGAGTAGGTCCTTATAAATTCCAACGTAAGACGGAACGTGCACTGGATACTGTGAGCAATGACGGTCTGGGAGCACCGGTGAAACCAGTCGGTTTGATTGTTTCCAGTTTCCGTCCTTCGGACGATGCTACTACGCTTCAATTCCTGGTTCCTTCCAATTTCTTTGCCGTATCTTCTTTGCGTAAGGCAGCCGAGATTTTGGAGAAGGTAAACAAGAAGACAGCTTTGTCTAAAGAATGTAAGGACTTGGCGCAGGAGGTGGAAACAGCTTTAAAGAAATATGCGGTGTATAATCATCCTAAATATGGTAAAATCTATGCATTCGAGGTAGATGGTTTTGGAAATCATCATCTGATGGATGATGCCAATGTGCCGAGTTTGCTTGCGATGCCTTATTTGGGTGATGTGAATGTAAACGATCCGATTTATCAGAATACCCGCCGTTTTGTGTGGAGTGAGGACAATCCTTACTTCTTTAAAGGCAAGGCAGGCGAAGGAATCGGCGGACCGCATATCGGTTATGATATGGTGTGGCCGATGAGTATTATGATGAAAGCCTTCACAAGTCAGAATGATGCTGAAATCAAGACTTGCATTAAGATGTTGATGGACACGGATGCTGACACCGGCTTTATGCACGAATCTTTCCATAAGGATAATCCGAAGAAATTTACCCGTGCATGGTTTGCCTGGCAGAATACTCTTTTCGGTGAGTTGATTTTGAAGCTGGTTAATGAAGGAAAGGTAGATTTATTGAATAGTATACAGTAATATGCTGACATAGTAAATTGAACGCGGATAACGCGGATGATGCGGCTCTTTTTCTGATGCAAAATTAGAAAAAACGCGTTATCCGCGTCGTCTGCATCTAAATATGAATAGCTGAAAACTAATAGTTAAAAACCAATTGTATCATGAAAAAGTTATGTGTATGGGCAGTTGCCGCCCTTTTAATGGCAGCTTGTACTCCGAAAGCTGAAAAGGCTACAGATTCCGGTTTATTGCAGAGTAAATTCCAGACAGAAGTAGATGGAAAGAAGACTGATTTGTTCACTCTGCGTAACAAGAACAACATGGAAGTTTGTATCACGAACTTCGGTGGACGTATTGTTTCAGTGATGGTTCCCGACAAAGACGGACAGATGCGTGACGTTGTTCTCGGTTTCGATTCTATTCAGGACTATATCAGCAAGCCTTCGGATTTTGGTGCGACTATCGGACGTTATGCCAATCGTATCAATCAGGGACAGTTCACCTTGGATGGTGTGGAATATCAGCTTCCCCGCAATAACTACGGTCATTGTCTGCACGGCGGACCGCAAGGATTCCAATACCGGGTGTTTGATGCCGAATTGCTGAATCCGCAGGAATTGCAGTTGACTTACCGTGCAGAAGACGGTGAAGAAGGTTTTCCGGGAAACATCACTTGTAAAGTGTTGATGAAACTGACGGACGATAATGCCATCGATATTCAATACGAAGCGGAAACAGACAAACCGACGATTGTAAATATGACCAACCACTCTTATTTTAACCTTGAAGGTGATGCCGGCAACAACTCCGGTCATTTGTTGATGGTGGATGCGGACTATTATACTCCGGTGGACAGTACTTTCATGACAACTGGCGAGATCGTTCCGGTAGAAGGAACTCCGATGGATTTCCGCACCCCGACTCCGGTAGGCGAACGTATCAACGATTATGATTTCGTACAGCTGAAAAATGGCAATGGTTACGATCACAACTGGGTATTGAACACGAAAGGCGACGTAACCCGTAAATGCGCTTCTTTGAAATCACCGAAGACTGGTATCGTACTCGACGTTTATACTAATGAACCGGGTATTCAGGTATATGCAGGTAACTTCCTCGATGGTTCGCTGACAGGAAAGAAAGGCATTACTTACAACCAACGTGCTTCCGTATGTCTCGAAACACAGAAATATCCGGATACTCCGAACAAACCGGAATGGCCGTCGGCTGTACTTCGCCCGGGCGAAAAGTATACAAGCCAATGTATCTTCAAATTCTCTGTTGATAAATAATGGATTAATGAATCAGCTCCCTGCTCTCGGTTGCGGGAGTAGTGGAGCTTGATAAGCCTGTTATCAGACAGCTCTTGTCAGAAGGTAAAAATAGAAATAAATTATGAGATATTGGAAAACATGTTATATCACCTGTTTTATTTTTGTGCTGATTCCACTTACATTGTATGGGCAGGAGGATATTGAACAGTTGCAGAAACTGGACAAGTTAATGTTTAGCGGAAGATATTTTGAATCAAAAGAATTACACAAAAAAATATCAGATACAACGACGATCCCTTCTGATTTAGAGTTATACTATAAATTTCGAATGGCGCAATTTTTAAACAAGACAGACAGTGTCGCCTACTATTTAGAGCAGTTTATACCTCACCATTATGAAACTTTTGGGGAGGAAACACTTGTTTTTTATTCTAATTTGTTTGATGCGTACATCGAACTAGGGGATACGGATAAGGCATTGGATACTTATCTGCAGATGAAACGAATTTGGAATGAAAGTTTTACAAAGACAACTACAGGCGGAAAAGAATATGAAGAATGGCGAACTGCTACAGAGAATTTCTTATCTTATGCTGAATATGCAGTGACCTTGCCTCCTATAAAAATGAAACGGAACGATACACTTTCTTTTGTTGACATAGAAGAAGGCGACAGACTTGTTTTTCAAGCAAAATATAATGGAATATTACAGCGCACTATCTTTGATACAGGGGTGGGACCCTACTGTGTCCTGAGTAGAAAGTTGGCGGATGGGATGGGGGTTAGATATGACAGCATTGACGAGAATAAAGTAACGATCAATGAGGACTTGATTTCTGTCCGGAGTATCATTGATTCTATTGAAGTTGGAAATATAACTTTTTACAATATTCCAGCCTTCATTTACTTGGACACCGCGAGTGTTCCGTTTGTATCCGGTTCATCAATTAAGAGAAGAAAGAAGAGGAAGAAAGCGCAGACTGTTGTAGATTCGGTGCGTACATTGTTTACGGATTGTGTGTCTCTTGGACTGCCGGTAATGAAATTGATAGGGAAGATACAGACTGATTACGAACATAACAGAATGTGTTTCCCCGTCTCTGTGCCCAATGCTCACCTTTCTAAAGCCCCCAATGTTTATGCATACAAATACGATTTGTATATGCGTATAAAACTTAATGGAACTGATTTTACGGCTCATCTGGATACGGGTTCTGATGAATATATTACAGTAGATTCTGCATTTTACGAGAAACATCAGAAAGAACTGCTGATTGGTTCTACCAGTAAAAAGAATACATTCGGGGTAGCTATGCTGCATCAGGCACGGGCGATCACATATAAAACGTTAAAAGATCCTGCAATAATATTTGATGATAAATTAATGCAGCCTCCTGGACCGGAAGCTGTAAAGACATATCCTCTTGGCCAAATCGTTCCCGGTATATTCTTTGATGGAGTTATAGGCAATGGCTTTTATCGGAGAATAGGAAAGAAAGTGCTGCTGGACCTTGACAATATGCGTCTTGAAGCAGTGCAATGAGAGTTGAAATAATCTAAATGAGAATAGAATAGACGAAATGAAGAAAAATAAAACTAAAGGACTTTTTGCATCGATAGTGCTTGGAGTGGCGGTTACAGCTTGTGCGCCTGCTTCTTCTAGTGGTACGGTGACAGTAGTGGACCGACCGGACATACAGTCCGTCAATACCAATTACATCGGGTATCGCGCTCCGCTTCGACCGTTGAATTTTATAAAGTTGCCGGTAGGCAGTATTCAGCCCGAAGGCTGGGTGAAGAAGTATCTCGAATTGCAGCGCGACGGTCTGACCGGACATTTGGGAGAAATCAGCGCTTGGCTGGAAAAGGATAATAATGC
>OWIW01001358.1_pt1 | contig 13462 bp, 13 predicted proteins | sample 2433821 | NCBI WGS metagenome assembly OWIW01 (sample SAMN05065751, study PRJEB22554) | human gut metagenome | biome: ENVO:2100002; feature: ENVO:00000062; material: ENVO:00002003 | host: Homo sapiens | place: USA | reverse complement strand
CGAGATTAGCGAGTGTCTCGTGGGCTCGGAGATGTGTATAAGAGACAGAAGTAGGCTCATCCAGAGCTGCCGTTGATGCTGGCTGGATAGAATCTGTGCACCAAGTAGGACAAACAGGAACTACAGTTCATCCTGATTTATACATTGCATGTGGTATTAGTGGAGCCATTCAACATCAAGCTGGAATGCAAGATTCAAAATATATTATAGCGATTAACCGGGATCCAAGTGCACCAATCTTTAAGATTTGTGATTATGGAATTGTGGGCGATCTATTCGAAATCATTCCTTCTTTTTTAAAATCCATAGAAGAAAAAAATTTCTTAGACTTATAGTGGAGGAGATTATAGAGGAAATAAGGAGGAAAAGACATGTCTTATCTAGATGAAAATAGTTTAAATATGAGTGGATATAGTATTCAAGACATTTTTATTGGAATGAAAAAAAGTGTTTCTAAAACCATTTCTGAATCGGATGTCTACACCTATGCCGGATTAATTGGAGATATTAATCCTGTTCATGTCAATGAAGAATATGCAAAGACAACGAGATTTGGAAAAAGAATTGCTCATGGGATGTTAACGGCATCTCTGTTTTCAACCATTGTCGGAATGCTAATTCCGGGAGCAGATGCAATTTATTTAGGTCAAACGTGTAAATTTGTATTGCCAGTTTATATAGGGGATACTGTTACTGCAACAGGAGTCATTACTAAGCTTATACCAGAAAAGAGAATCGCTGTCATGGAAACTACAGTTACGAATCAAAAAGGAGAAATTGTAGTTACAGGGGAAGCTACAGTGATGGCGACAAAGCCTATAGAATAGAGCCAACTTGTAATACATATTCTTCTAATACATATAGAACTGGAAAAATAGAAGAGAGCTGACAGAAAAAGAACGTAATATACAAAAACAATAATATTATAAAATAAGGAGGAAGAATTATGAGCATGCATTATGAAAATTTGATTTTTGAAGTGAAAGATAGTATTGCATTTATCCGAATGAATAGACCAAAAGCGTTAAATGCATTAAGTAAAGAATTACTTGAGGAATTAAGTTGTGCAATTTCAGAGGTTGAAACGAATTCGGACATTAAAGCCGTTATTATCACTGGAGAAGGAAAGGCGTTCGTAGCGGGAGCAGATATTTCTTTAATGAGAGATTATAATTCTGAGCAGGGAAGAGAGTATTGCAAATTTGCAGTTTCCATTTTCAATAGAATTGAAAACTTAGGAAAACCCGTAATTGCTGCAGTAAATGGATATGCATTAGGTGGAGGATGTGAATTAGCAATGTCTTGTGACATTAGAATTGCTTCTGAAAAAGCTCAATTCGGGCAACCTGAAGTTAACTTAGGAATTATTCCCTGTTTTGGTGGAACTCAAAGACTTTCTAGATTGGTAGGAAGTGGAATTGCGAAAGAATTAATTTTCACAGCTGATTTCATTTCTGCATCAGAAGCTTATAGAATTGGTTTAGCAAATAAAGTGGTAGCAGCGGAGACTCTATTAGAAGAAGCTGAAAAAATGATGAGAAAAATTATGACAAAAGGGCCTATCGCTATTCAATACGCTAAAGTTGCTATTAACCAAGGAATCAATATGTCATTAGCAGATGCATTAGAATTAGAAACCAGTGTAGGAGCATTGTGTTTTGCTACTGAAGATAAAAAGGAAGGAATGGGAGCTTTCTTAGAGAAGAGAGAAGCTAAATTTTCCGGAAAATAAGAAGTTGGAAATAAAAAAATTAAGGAGGTGTCAGAGGATGGGAGTAAAATTTATCACAAGAGAACAAGCCGCCGCATTGATAACGGATGATTCGACAGTTGTAACAACAGGATTCGTAGAATGTTCCAATCCCGAAGCTTTAGAATCAGCCTTGGGAGAAAGATTTGAAAAAACAGGATCTCCTAAAAATTTAACCTTGTTTCATGCGGCAGGACAGGGAGATGGAGACTATAAAGCAGCGAATCATTTTGGAAAAGAAGGTTTATTGAAAAGAATTATAGCAGGGCATTACAATAAAGCTCCGAAAATTGGGAAACTAATCATGGAGAACAAAATTGAAGCCTATAATTTCCCACAAGGAACTTTATCACAACTGTTTAGAGACATTGCAGGGAAACGTGTTGGAACCATTACTCATGTTGGATTGCAAACTTTTGTAGATCCAAGAGTAGAGGGAGGAAAATTAAATACAAAAACAACAGAAGAATTAGTAGAACTCATTAGCATCAATGGAAAAGAAAGACTTTTTTATAAAGCCTTCGATTTAGATTTTGCTTTCATCAAAGGAAGTGTCTGTGATGAAAAGGGGAATGTAACTATGGAGGATGAACTTGTACCAACGGAAGTGCTATCAGTAGCTCAAGCAGTACATAATTGCGGAGGAAAAGTCATTGTACAAGTAGATTCTGTTTTGAAAAATGGAACAATAGATCCAAAATTGGTTAAAGTTCCTAGAATTTATATTGACTATATCGTTGTGGTAGAAGAAAAAGAATTAAAACAACCTTATTATGGCTGTGACTATTGTCCAGAATTAACGGGAAAGAAAATGATTTCTGAACGGGTAGAAATGAATCCTATTCCATTGGATGCAAAAAAAATTATTGCAAGAAGAGCTGCAATGGAAATCAGAGAAGATGCCATTGTTAACTTAGGAATTGGAGTCCCTGAATTGGTATCTGCTGTCTGTACTGAAGAAAAAATAAATGATTATTTCACATTGACGGTAGAAGCAGGACCGATTGGTGGAATTCCTCAAGGAGGGGCAGCCTTTGGAGGTTCTTTAAATGCAGAAGCAATCGTGGATCAACCTTATCAATTTGATTTCTATGATGGGGGAGGACTGGATATTGCTTTCCTAGGCTTGGCACAAGTAGATGAAAGCGGAAATGTAAATGTGAGTAAATTCAGTGGAAGAGTTGCTGGATGTGGAGGCTTCATCAATATTACTCAAAATGCTAAGAAAGTTGTATACTGCGGAACTTTCACAGCAAAGGGATTAAAATTAGCAGTGGATAGCGGAAAATTAGTGATTGAGAACGAAGGACAGAACAAGAAGTTTATGAAGGCAGTAGAACAAATCACTTTCTCCGGAAATTATGCAAAAGAAAAGAAACAAAACGTATTATATGTAACAGAAAGAGCGGTATTCGAGCTTAGAGAAGAGGGAGTTACTTTAATCGAAGTTGCTCCGGGGATCGATCTTCAAAAAGATATTCTAAACTTCATGGATTTTAAACCTATCATAGCGAAAGATCTAAAAGAAATGGATGCTCGAATTTTTAGAGAAGAAACTATGGGATTAAAGGAAAAGTAGGTGTTATGAATGAGTGATTTTTTCCAAATAGCAGTATTATTTATAGCGATTTTATTGTTCTCTATTCTAGCCTTTAAAAGAATTTCAGCGGTAATCTTAGGACCATTATTGGCAATATTTATCATTCTTAGTACAAGAATGCCTATCTTTCAGACCATGCTAGAAAACTATATGAAAACAGCGGCAGATTATGTTCAAAAGTACTTTCTAATTTTCTTTTTGGGAGCACTTTTCGGAGTTATTTATCAACATACCCATGCTGCAGAAGCAATTGCTAACAAATTGATTAAAATTACCAAGGGAAAATATACAGCATCCTTGATTATGTTCATCACAGGAATATTAACATTCGGGGGAATCAGTGGATTCGTAGTATTCTTTGCAATTTACCCAATTGCAGTTCAATTGTTTAGAGAATCTAAATTGACAAGGAGATTAATGCCGGCAGCAATTTCAGCAGGAACTTGGACATGGTCTATGAATGCACCTGCAAGTCCATCGATTCAAAATGTTATCCCAATGAGAAGTTTGGGGACAACAGCATTGGCTTCTACTGTTCCGGGATTTGCAGCTATGATTGCCCAGATTGTTTTAATCGTCATTTGGTTGGAATATAGAAGTAAAAGTATGACATCAAGAGGTCTTTTATTTGATGATCCTTCTTTAAAACCATTGGAAGAAGCAGGAAAAGTTTATGAAGATTCTGAATTACCAAGTGCTGGCTTAGCCATTATTCCGCCAATTGTAATCTTAATTTTATTCAATGTAGTAAAACTTCCTTTGGAAGCAGCAGTTCTTGGAGGATGTATTTTAGCAATCCTTTTTTTCTATAAAAGAATTAGCAATGGTGTAGATGGGTGGATTGATGTATTAAATAAAGGAGCCCAAAACTCTGTTACAGCAATTTTGAATACTGCATTAGTGGTAGGATTTGCAGGAGTAGCAAGTAAAACAACCGGATTTGGGCTTTTAATTGACAAATTAAAAAGAATAAAAATGTCACCGGCATGGTTTGTAGCAATTACTGTAGCAATTTCAGCCGGAGCAGCAGGATCTGCTTCTGGAGGATTGGGAGTCGCTTTCGCAGCCTTGGGCGATGTTTACAAAACATTAAACATTTCTCCGGAAAGCATTCACCGTATTGCAGCAATTGCAGCAGGAACATTGGATTCTTTACCGCACCAAGGTGCACAAATTACATTGCTTGGAATTTGTAGCTTAACTCACAAAGAAGGATACTTAGACATAGGAGTAACTCAAATTTTAATTCCGGCGATTGCATTGATTTGTGTATGCATCCCTCTCATCCAATTAGGATTATAAGTTTGTTTATAACATCAGCAAGATTTTAACAATAAAAATGTAAAGCAATTTCATGTGTAAAGTAAATGTTATGATGGAAAGGAGAAAAGTTTTATGTACAATTTACAATTATCAGAAGAACAAGAAAGAATCTGCCAAATGGTGAAAGAATTTGCAGTAAACGAAGTAGCTCCGGGAGCAAAAGAAAGAGATTTGAATGAAGATTTCTTAGCAACAAGAGATATTTTGAAAAAAATGGGAAAACTAGGATTGATGGGAATTCCTTATGCAAAAGAATATGGTGGAGCAGGATTAGGATATGTAGAATATGCGTTAGCAGGATTTGAATTGAACAAAGTAGATGCTTCTGTAGGAATCTCTTATTCTGTACATATTTCTTTAGGATCAGGACCAATCTATAATTTCGGAAATGAAGAACAAAAACAAAAATATATGCCAAAATTATGTTCAGGAGAATATATTGCAGCATTCGGATTGACAGAACCATGCGCAGGATCTGATGCAGGAGCAAGTCAATGTACAGCAGTATTACAAGGAGATAAGTACATTTTGAATGGAACAAAATGTTTCACAACGAATGGAGAATTTGCTGACGTTATCGTAGTATTCGCAATGACAGATCCTTCTCAAGGAACCAAAGGAATTTCTGCATTCATCGTAGAACCTAAAAATTTCCCGGGAATCAAATTTGTAAAAAGAGAAAAGAAAATGGGAATTCGAGCTTCTGTACAAAATGTAATTGAAATGGAAAACTTGGAAGTTCCAAAAGAAAACTTATTAGGAAAAGAAGGACAAGGATTTAAAATTGCTATGGCAACGCTAGATTGTGGAAGAATTGGAGTTGCAGCTCATGCGACCGGAATTGCAAAAGGAGCTTATGAATATGCTCTAAACTACTCCAAAGAAAGAGTACAATTCGGAAAACCAATTGCAAAACAACAAGTAATTGCATTCAAATTAGCAGATATGTATGCTAAGATTGAAGCAGCAGAAGCAGTGACTTTAAAAGCAGCTTGGTCAAAAGATCAACACTTACCATATGGAGTTCCAGCAGCCGTTGCAAAATTAACAGGAACCAATACAGCTATGGAAGTAACAACAGAAGCGGTTCAAATCTTAGGGGGAACAGGATTTACTATGGATCACCCGGTAGAAAGAATGATGAGAGATTCCAAGATTACTCAAATCTACGAAGGAACTAATGAAATTCAAAAATTGGTTATTTCCGGGGCAATCTTAAGATAGTTCCAGTATTCCGGAAATAAATACTATGTAAGTAGGGAGGTAGTGAAATGACACTACCTCTTTTTTTATAGATTGGATTTGTAAAACACTAAACTATTGACGAAAAAAGCATAACAGGATATAAATATACTATAGCTATAGAAAAAGTAAAAAAAGGATTTTTATGTTTGAAGGAGAGAAAGATGAAATATTCATTTGATGAAAAAATGGAAAGAATAGGAAACCATGCAGCAAAATGGGAAGAATTGGATAGAAATTTTGGGACTCCTGATCTCTGGCCTATGTGGATTGCAGATATGGATTTTAAAACAGCTCCTGAAATTCTAGAAGCACTAAAGAAAAAGGTAGAATATGGAATCTTTGGCTATGTTTATCGACCGGATTCTTATTATCAAGCGGCAGCTGAATGGTCTAAAAAAAGATTTTCTTATTCCGTTGATGCGGAAACTTTGATTAACAGTCCCGGAGTTGTTCCGAGTTTATCTTTGTTAGTACGTCTCTTCACGAAAGAAAAAGAGAATATTTTGATTCAAACTCCTGTTTATTACCCTTTTGCTGCGACTATTCAGGCAAATAATCGGAGGGTAATACAAAATAGATTGAAAAAAGATGAGCAGGGATACTATAGTATTGACTTTGAAGATTTTGAAAAACAAATCATAGATAATAAGATACGCTGGTTCCTTCTTTGCAGTCCACATAATCCGGTTGGAAGGGTGTGGAAGCGAGAGGAATTACAAAAAATGGCAGATATTTGTGTTAAGTATCGGGTAAGAGTGATTGCGGATGAAATTTGGAGAGATTTAGTTATGCCGGGAAATGAACATACTCCTTTTGCTTCTTTAGGACGGGACATAGAAGACATAACCATTACTTGTTTTTCTGCCAGTAAAAGTTTTAATTTAGCAGGTATGCAGGCTTCTTTCGTTTGTTTTCCAAGAAGGGAAGAGAAGGAAATTTTTGATAAGGAATTGGGAATTTTAGATATCAAGAGAAATAGTCCCTTCAGTCTTGTTGCCTTTGAAACAGCCTATCGAGAATGTGATGAATGGTTAGACGAGCTCCGAGAATATATTAATAAGAATATGGATTATGCAATTCAGTATATGCAAGAAAAAATTCCCGAAATTAAGGTAAGGAAACCGGAGGGCACTTATTTATTATGGTTAGATTGTTCTGAACTTGCTTTAAATAAGGAGCAATTAGCGGAATTTTTAAAAGAAAAGGCAAAATTAGCTTTAGATCATGGATATTGGTTTGGAGATCATGTGGATATTTTTGAAAGAATGAATGTAGCCTGTCCCAGATTTATGCTGGAAGAAGGATTGCATAGATTGGAAAGAGCGATTAGAGAATGGAGAGATTTAAAAAATAAATAGAAAAGGGGGAAAAATATGGAAAGAGGAAATCAGGAAAGAAACTATGGAGTCATTGCTTTTTTACCACTTTTTGTTTTTTTGGCATTATATATTGGAAGTGGGATGATTTTTACATATTTAGGAGCAGAGGGGGCTTTTAAAAAGTTTCCGAGACATGTCGCATTGTTAGCAGGAATTGTAGTTGCCCTTGTTATGAATCGAGGAATGAAGTTGGATCAAAAAATTCAGATTTTTTCAGAAAATGCCGGGAATTCAGGAGTCATTTTGATTGGATTGATTTATTTGTTGGCAGGAGGATTTCAGGGGGCTGCGAAAGCTATGGGTGGAGTGGAGTCTGTAGTAAATTTAGGACTAACGTTTATTCCAAGTATTGTTTTAGTTCCAGGAATTTTCTTAATTTCCTGTTTTATTTCGACGGCAATTGGGACTTCTATGGGAACGATTGCTGCGATGGCACCTATTGCTTTGGGAGTTGCAGAAGCTGCTGGATTAAATGTTCCTTTGACGGCATCAGCAGTGATTGGGGGATCCTACTTTGGCGATAATCTTTCCATGATCTCAGATACAACCATCTCTGCGGCACAAGGAGTAGGTTCTGCTATGAAAGATAAATTCAAAATGAATTTTTTTATTGCTTTCCCGGCTGCCATGGTGGCTTGTATTTTGTATGGAGTTTTAGGTGGAGTGGCTCCTATAGAAGGGGAACATACTTTTTATTTACTTCGAATCATTCCATATATTGCTGTTTTAATAGCAGCTTTAATCGGATTTAATGTTTGCGGGGTTCTATTTTTAGGAATTATTATGACAGGAATTATTGGATTAGCAGAAAGAAAGATTACTTTTCTGGAATGGGTTGGAGCGATTGGAGAAGGAATGTCCGATATGTTCAGTATTACAATCGTAGCCATCCTTATTTCAGGTTTGATTGGTTTGATAAAATATTATGGTGGTGTCGATTGGTTGGTGCAAAGTATTACTGGAAAAATGAAGGAGAGAAAGGATGCAGAATATGGAATTGGATTCCTATCCGGAATTTTATCGGCAGCATTGGTCAATAATACTATAGCAATTATTATTTCGGCACCTATTGCAAGAGAAATTGGAGAAAAGTATCGAATTGCTCCTAAGCGATTGGCAAGTTTGATTGATATTTTTGCCTGTGCATTTCTGGCATTGACACCCTATGACGGAGGAATGTTAATTATTACAGGACTTGTGGATGTTTCTCCGATTGCTGTTTTACAATATTCTTTCTATATTTTTGCTCTAATTATTGCGACCTGTATTACGATTCAATTTGGACTACTAAGGACTTCAGAAGAAAAATCGGCGATTCAAAAAGAAAAAAATAAATGTTAGAAAGTGCTGTGCTGTACGTGATATCTTTGTTTTAAGATGGAAGTACAGCACAGCATGATACATTTTTTATAACTTTGATTAGGCACCTAGATATGCTTTTTTGACTTCAGGATCTTCCAACAATTCACTTGCACTTCCTTCTAAGGTAATTTTTCCTGTTTCCATGACATAGGCTCTATCAGAAATGGAAAGTGCCATTTTGGCATTTTGTTCTACTAATAAGATAGTAGTTCCCATTTCATTGAGTTTTTTAATAACATGGAAGATTTCTTTGACAAATAAAGGAGACAGACCCATAGAGGGTTCATCCAAAATCAGTAATTTGGGACGACTCATAATGGCTCTTCCCATAGCTAACATCTGTTGTTCTCCTCCGGATAAGGTTCCGGCCAACTGATTTTTTCTCTCGGACATTCTGGGAAAAATAGCATAAAATTGAGCTCTGTCTTTCTCTTTGTTTTCTCCGGAGTCTTTGATAATATATTGACCTAATTTTAAATTATCCTTTACAGGAAGTCTCGAAAAGATACGCCTTCCTTCAGGAACTTGAGCAATTCCCATTTTACAAATCTGATCCGGTTTTTCTTTCATAATATCCTTGTCTCGAAAATGGATAGTGCCTTGTTTTGCTCGGATTAAACCGGAGATTGTTTGTAAGGTAGTTGTTTTTCCGGCACCGTTTGCACCAATCAAGGAAACAATTTCTCCTTCATGGACTTCTAAGGAAATTCCTTTTAAAGCATGAATATTATCATAAAATACATGTAGATTTTCAATTTTTAATATTGATGACATACTCTCCTCCTCTTTTGACTATTCTTCTTCTGTTTCGGATTGTCCCAGATAGGCGGTGACTACTTGAGGGTTGTTGATGACTTCTTGAGGCTCTCCGCTTGCGATGACAAACCCATGATCCAAGACTACCAATTTTTCACAAATTCCCAAAACTAATTTCATATCATGCTCAATGAGAAGAATAGCAATGCCAAAAGTATCTCGGATCAACTGAATGGTTTTCATAAGTTCTTCTGTTTCTGTCGGGTTCATTCCGGCAGCAGGCTCATCCAGTAATAGTAATTTTGGATTGGTTGCCATGGCTCTTGCAATTTCTAGTTTTCTTTGCTCCCCATAGGGTAAATTTCCGGCAGCTTGGTTTGAAAATTTATCTAAATTGAAAATTTTTAAAAGTTCCATTGATTTTTTACGTATTTCTTTTTCTTCTTTCCAATAGGAAGGCAATCGTAACATTCCTGAAAAAATTCCATATTTCATAGAAAAATTATGAGCGACCATGACATTGTCCAAGACACTTAAGTATTTAAATAAACGGATATTTTGAAAAGTTCTTGCCAAACCCTGCGTGACTAATTTTGCAGTGGAGGAGTTTTTAATGAGAGCTCCATTGAAATAATATTCTCCTGATGTAGCGGAATAAACACCGGTCAGGACATTAAATATTGTAGTTTTTCCGGCACCATTCGGACCAATTAAACCAACCAAATCTCCGGGATATATTTCTAAATTAAAATCAGAAACAGCTTTTAGAGCACCGAATTGGATAGAAATATTATGGGCAGATAAAATAGCGGTTTTCTTTGTTGTTTCCATTCTTATTTCCTCCCCATTTTTAGTTTATTTTTACACCAAATGAGTGCAACACTCAATCGGAATTCTTCTCGACCTAAAAGTCCTTTTGGTCTGAAGATCATCATGAAGATTAAGATGACAGCATAAGCTATCATTCTATAATCGGAAAATTCCCGTAATACTTCCGGAAGAAGAGTAAGGACAATGGCCGCGATAATGGAACCTGTAAAACTACCCATTCCCCCCAAGACAACCATAACCAGAATATTGATAGAGTAATTATAATCGAATTGTTTTGCTCCCAATACTCCTAAGTTATGAGCATAGATTCCTCCTGCAATTCCTGCAAAGATAGCAGATAAAGTGAAAGCAAAGGTTTTATAGTATGTAGTATTGATACCGGAGGCTGAACTTGCAATTTCATCTTCACGAATTGCCAGTATGGCTCTACCATGTCTACTGGTCATTAAAGAGAACATAAGAATAACAGAGAATACCATAATCCAATAAATAAGATCGAAATTATTAAATTTTGGGATTCCTCGTAGTCCTTGAGCTCCTCCGGTAAAATCAAAATATTCAATGAAAACACGAATAATTTCTCCGAAAGCCAACGTGATGATAGCCAGATAATCTCCATTCAAACGGAGAGCTGGGATTCCAATAATCACTCCTATGATACCTGACACGATTCCTCCTAAGATAAGAGCAATTAGGAAGCCCGGAACTCCTGCCACTAAGGCTGATTTTGAAAAGAGAGCGGCTGTATAAGCACCAACAGACATAAAGCCTGCATGTCCGATAGTAATTTGCCCTAAACATCCGACAGTAATATTCAAACTGACTGCCAGGATAATATTGATACAAATTAAGATGATGACACTGATTTGATATCTGGAAAACATAGAAGAATGAAGCAGCAGAGTCATCATTAAATAGACTAAAAATAAAAGAAGAAAGCTGATGATATAATTTATTTTTTTCGATTTTTCCATATTTTACACCTTCTCCTTACTATTTTTTCCTAAGATACCAGTAGGTTTTACCAGCAGAACGACAATTAAAATTCCAAAAACAAAGGCATCTGCAAGTTGTGAAGATAAATAGGCTCTTGTCAAGCTTTCAATAATTCCTAAAATAAATCCTCCAATCACAGCTCCCGGAAGAATTCCAATTCCCCCGAGTACTGCTGCAATAAAGGCCTTAATTCCTAACATGGATCCCATGAGAGGTTGTACCTGCGGATAAGCGGATACATAGAGTACGGAAGCAATGGCAGCCAAAGCACTTCCAATGGCAAAAGTTAATTGAATGGTAAGATTTACATTGATTCCAACCAAAGTGGCAGCTCCATAGTCTTCACTCGTTGCCAACATTGCTTTTCCATATTTTGTATTTTTCATAAAGAAATGCAATCCTATGGAAAGAGCCAGAGTTAATAGAATGGTGACCATGCTTCCGTAATTGAAAGAAACACCAAATATTTGTATCGAGGTATGAGAAAAAACCTTTGGAAAGGCTCTTGTATTTGGTGTAAACAGCTTCATAAAGATATTTTCTAAAAATAAGCTGACCCCGATTGCAGTAATCAAATTCGAAATTCTGGGAGAATTTCGTAAAGGTCGATATGCTATTTTTTCTGTTAACATTCCCAATAGAGCACAAATTATCATAGCTGGAAAGATGGTTGCCCAAATTGGAAATCCCATTTTTTGAAAAATAGGAATACTAAAAAGAGAAGTATAAGCCCCAACCATAATAATATCTCCATGCGCGAAATTGATGAGTTGGGCAATTCCATAAACCATGGTATAGCCCAAAGATACCAAAGCATAGATACTACCTATTTGCAGTCCGTTGATAATTTGTAATAAAAATTCCATAAATTTCGTCCCCCTGAAAAAAATCTTACTTTGCTTCTAAAGTAGAATCGAATTTATACTCTCCGTTTTCTATTTTAATAATAGTAACGGCTTTGACAGGGTTATTGTGTTCATCGAAAGTCAAATGTCCTGTAACACCGTTAAAGTCAATTTCTCTTAAGGCTTTTGCAACTGCTTCCTTGTCTGTAGACCCCACTGTTTCCATCGCTGATTTTAACATATAGACAGCATCATAAGCCAAAGCGGAGAAAGCAGAAGGTTCGTCTTTATAGCGATCTCGATAAGCGGTCACAAAATGTTGTACTTTTTCATTACTGTCATCAATTGCATAGTGGTTCGTAAATAAAGCTCCTTCTAATACAGTATGAGAAGAACTGTCAAGAGTTTTGATGACACCGTCCCAACCATCTGGACCGATAAATTGAGATTTCAAACCAATCTCTCTCGCTTGTGACGCAATTAAGGCATCTTGTTCATAATAATCCGGAACTACAATGACATCTGGATTCAAAGGAAGTAATTTTGTCAATTGTGCTTTGAAATCTTTATCCCCGTCAGAATATCCTTCCGTTGCAACAATTTTAATTCCCGTTTCTTGCGATTTTTTGATAAAAGCTTGGGCAACTCCGTCCGAATAATCGCTGGAGTTATTGATTAAGATAGCTGCTGTTTTTGCTTGTAGTTTTTCAGAGGCCAGATTTGCTAAAACTTCTCCTTGATATGGATCGGTGAAGCAAACACGGAAAATATTATCTCCTGCTTCTGTGATGCTGAATTGAGTTCCAGATGGAGTAATCATAGGAATTCCGTCTGCAGCTGCCAATTCGGATACTGCTACAGACGGTTTTGAAGTAACATTTCCAATATAGGCAACCATTCCCCAGTCCATTAGCTTATTGTAGGCAGTTACTGCTTCTGTAGTGTCTCCTTTCTCGTCTAAAAGATTTAGTTCAATTTGTTTTCCTAAAATTCCGCCATTTTTGTTGATTTCATCAATGGCTAATTTTGTACCATTTGTTGCAGAAACTCCATAAATAGCAAGAGCTCCTGTTAAAGGACCGGCGGCACCTAATTTGATAGTATCTTCTCCTCCCTGAGATCCTCCTACTTTTTCTCCTCCACATGCTGTAAACAATAATGCTGCAGCAACCACTTCGTAAGACCATTTTTTCATAACATTTCCTCCTTGTAAGTAGTACTATTTTTTGGTATGATAATACCTTTTAAATAATACTTGTTAAATATTTCTCACAAGTATATCAAAAAAATGGACAGTTGTAAAGTTTTTTTTACAATTTTTTTTAAAATAAAAAAAATGCCCGTAAGGGCTGTCTCTTATACACATCTGACGCTG
>OWIW01001345.1_pt1 | contig 13546 bp, 7 predicted proteins | sample 2433821 | NCBI WGS metagenome assembly OWIW01 (sample SAMN05065751, study PRJEB22554) | human gut metagenome | biome: ENVO:2100002; feature: ENVO:00000062; material: ENVO:00002003 | host: Homo sapiens | place: USA | reverse complement strand
AAGGCTTTGCCATGTATATCTATGATTACAAGTTTCCCGACCTTTCCGAGATTGCCTATAATCACCTGCTTCATCACTTGGATGCCTATAAGGTAAAGCCGCAGTTTTATGTAATCAACTTCGATGATCCGAGAAAGTCGCACCGCTGTAATCCCATCAATCCCGCCTTTATGACGGATATATCAGATGCCTACGAGAGTGCCTATACGATTATGCTCAACCTTAACCGCTCGTGGATTCAGAAACAGGGAGATTTCTTTGTGGAGTCACCAATCATTCTGCTGGCAGCCATCATCTGGTTTCTGAAGATATATGAGAACGGAAAGTATTGCACCTTCCCTCATGCCATTGAGTTTCTGAACCGCCCCTATGCACAGATATTCCCTATACTCACTTCCTACGATGAGCTTGCCAACTACCTTTCTCCCTTTATGGACGCTTGGGAAGGCGGTGCGCAAGACCAGTTGCAGGGGCAGATAGCCAGTGCCAAGATACCGCTTTCACGCATGATTTCACCAGCACTCTATTGGGTGATGACGGGCGATGATTTTTCTCTTGACATCAACAATCCCAACGAGCCCAAAGTACTTGTAGTGGGCAATAATCCCGACCGTCAGAATATCTATTCGGCGGCATTGGGACTGTATAACAGCCGTATCGTAAAACTCATCAACAAGAAGAAGCAACTCAAATCATCAGTAATCATCGACGAGCTGCCTACCATTTACTTTCGTGGTTTGGATAATCTTATTGCCACAGCCCGAAGCAATAAGGTGGCGGTGTGCCTTGGTTTTCAGGATTTCTCGCAGCTTACCCGTGACTATGGAGATAAGGAAAGTAAGGTGATTCAAAATACGGTGGGCAATGTTTTCTCTGGTCAAGTAGTAGGCGAAACTGCCAAGACATTGAGTGAGCGCTTTGGTAAGGTCTTGCAGCAACGGCAGTCCATGACCATCAACCGTAACGACAAATCAACCTCAATCTCCACTCAAATGGACAGTCTTATTCCGGCAAGTAAGATTTCCAACCTCACGCAGGGCATGTTTGTCGGTGCCGTGTCCGACAACTTCGATGAGCGTATCGACCAAAAGATTTTTCATGCAGAGATAGTAGTTGATAGTGCCAAGGTATCGGCAGAAATGAAAGCCTATCAACCAATCCCTATAATCGCAGACTTTACAAACGAAGATGGCTCCGACAATCTCAAAGAGACCATCGAAGCCAACTATAAACGCATCAAACAAGAGATTCTCTCACTTGTGGAATCGGAGAAGGAACGCATCAAGGCCGACCCGGCTCTTGCCCACTTGAACAAGGAGTAGACTATTTGCCAACCGATGTCTCAAAGCATCTGTTCCTTGCAAAGGTTTCCGAGAAAAGTTACCTTACTATTGGGAATAGAAAGATATATGTTCGAGAGAATATCTTTCGGACTGTATATGTACGTCATTTTTTTTAATTATCAAAAGGGCGTGGCACCTGTTATGCACCACGCCCTCGATAAAAATGGATTTAATCATCCCATAGCGATGACGGGCGGCGGCTCGGGGCGTCATAGTCATCGTCGTCCTCCTCGCCGTCAAAGAAGTTGTTGCCTTTCGAGAGTGCAGGCCCCGTGGCGGGGTCTTCACTGATGCCCACGCTGAGGGAGCCGGCGAGGATAGAGTTTTCTAATGTGATGGGGACCACTTTGATTTCCGGTTTGATGTAATTGTTCATTTTTTATTAATTAACTGTTTGTTTTAAATCATCGGGGGGAGCGCACCGCCCGTTTCCGTGGGATTCGGAACGTGATGAATCACGCCCCTGCGGCGTGCCGCACCCCCGATGAAGAGAGACTTCTTTTTTTATTTCACTATCACCTTGCGACCGTTGACGATATACACGCCGGTGGGAATCTGTCGGCGCACGCTGTCGTCGAGGCGGTCGGCCACGCGCTGTCCCTGGAGGTTATACACCGCCCCGTCTGCCGCACCGTCTGTCGCACCGTCTGTCGTGCCGTAGATGCCCGTGGTCTCGCCGTCGAAGACGATGGAGAGCGGCTTGGCACCCTCATGGCTGTTGTAGCTGATGTAGGCGCGGTAGGCAGGCACCGTGACGGAGGGGTTGTCGGACGTTACCTTGTGGAACTGGCCGTCGGCCTGCAGGATGTAGGCGTGATCGGAAGTGAGCCACCAGTTCACCACGTCATGCACCGCACCCTTGAAGTAGTAGTTGCCGGCAGATAGGACGATGCTGCTACGGTCGGCCTTCACCTGCAGGTTCTCGCCGTCGAGCCGTGCGGGGGCGTCGGCCACGAGCAGGTAGGGCCTGTAGGCTCCGAGCGTGCCGTTTACCTCCTTGAAGTGCACCGCGGTGCGGCTTTCCTGTCTGTCGGCAAGGGTGTAGGCCTTGAAACCTTGTACAGGCAGCTCGTAGGGCAGGCAGAGCGTGGCCTTGCCGGCGGCGAGGGTGCGGTCGTAGGTAGCCTTCGTGGCGGTGAAGTCGAGCCCGATGGGCAGCGACTGTCCGTCGGTGAGTCGGAAGTCATCGCACATCCAGCCGTTGTTCTCCTTGTTATAATACACATAGTTCGGCTTCGCCTTGTCGGCCTCGCGGTAGAGGCCCGGCCATTCGCCCAGCACCTGTGCCCAGTGGCAGCTGTCGGTGCGGTCGCCCTGCAGCTTATATGCCACTTCGCCGCTCTCGAGCTGCTTCTCGACTATCCGCTCGCCCTGCGTGTTGGCGAAGGGGTTGAGGTAGTAGCAGTTGTTGAGCGTGGGGTTCGGGGCGAAGGTGTAGCCGCCCTTGGAATTGTTCGTGCCGGTGTAGAGGCAGTTGTCGAAGGTGCAGGTGGCGTCGTCAGCTTGACCACATACGAATCCGCCCATGTTCTGCTTGCTGTTGTCGGTGGTGCCGTTGAGATCGCCGGCCACGATGCAGTCTTTGAAGGTGATTTTGCCTTTGCTGTATGCTGCGCGCACCATTCCTGCGGCGCAGTAGGTGTCGTTCTTGTCGCCGTTAGTGATTTTCACATCGCTGACGCAGCCCGAGAAAGTGGTGGTGCCACTCGCCTCGAAAGCAAATACGCCCAAAGGCTCGCTGTCGGACGTCATCTGCCCCGTTACGCGCAGGTTCTTGATGGTGGCATTTGTTACAAAGGGGAACAGCGCGATGTAACCACCGCCGTTACCGTTCCAATCGATCGTGATGGTGTGCCCCTGTCCGTCGAAGGTGCCGGAATAGCCGGTGCTCTCGCTGCCTATTTTCAGGAAGTCCCCGCCGAGGTCGATGTCGCGCGTCAGCTTGGCGTTGAGGTTTCCCTCACCGGATCTTATGAGCTCGCCGAACTTCTTCCAGTCTTCCTTGGTGGCTATGCTGATGTCTTTGAAGACCACGTTTGCCACCACGGTGGTGTTGCCGGTAACGGTGGAGGAAGCCGAGAAGCCTCCCTCAAAGCTGAGCGCGTAGGTAATGTTGGGAGCGTAGTCAGCACCGAGCAACTCCTGCACGGTGGGCAGGCTGACGGTCTGGCCGCGGTTAGCGTAGCGCATGGCCTTCACCTTGCCGTTGAGGGTGAACTTCACCTCGTACACCTGTTTCGCGACCTCGGTGGTGGGCAGCGGCTCAAGGTCCGTGCCGAGCGTCTGTCCCCAGACGTTTTCGGTGCGGTCGCCCTGCAACAGCTTTGCCATTTCGCCGCTCTTCAGTCGCTCGGCGGTTACCTGCGTGCCCTGTGCCTCGCCGCAGGGGTTGAGGTAGTAGCAGTTGTTGAGGGTGGTGGTGGCGCCGGAGGTATTGGTCGGGGCGAAGGTGTAACAATTGTTGTTGCTGTTGTCCGCATTGTTCGTGCCGGCGTAGAGGCAGTTGTTCATGATGCAGGCGCCGTTCTGCACATATACGAAGCCGCCCATGCCTTTCTGCCCTTTCTCGGTGGTGGCGTTGATCGAGCCCTTCACGAGGCAGTCGTTAATGGTGACGCGGGCACTGGGGAATATATAGGAAATCAAGCCTCCAGCCCCGCATCTGTCGCTGGTATAGCTGCTCGTGATGTTCACCGCGCTGACGCAGTTCGCGACGGTGATGTTGCCGCCAGCCGCTTCGTCAATCAGTCCCGACAGATAGAAACTGTTCGACCGGATGGAGCCTTCGGTGCGCAGGTTCTTGATGGTGGCGCCATTCACTCTCCCGAAGGGGGCGACGTCCTTGGCCGAGCCGGCATCCCAGTTGACGGTGAGCGTGTGGTTCTGCCCGTCGAACGTGCCGGCATAGGGCTTGTTGGCAGTTCCCGCCATCGTGATGTCCGTTTCGAGGTCCACGTCCTTCGTCATCTTCGCATCAACGGCGGTCTGTCCGTCTTCCACGAGGGCGCAGAACGCCTGCCAGTCAGCCTTCGACGCGATTTCGTAGCAGTCTTTTTCGGCGAGTGTGATGTCCACCTTGCGGTCGGCATTAACGGTGGTGGAGGCGTTGAAGCCGCCCTCAAAGGCGATGGCATAATAATGATGAGGGTTGTAGCCCGTGCCTAAGAGGTCCTGCGCCGTGGGCAGGCCGCCGTGGATGCTCTGCCCGTTGGTGGCATAGCGCGTTGCCTTCACCTCGCCGTTGTAGGTGAACTTCACCTGATACACCCGTTTCGTGGCGTCGGTGGTGGGCAGCGGCTCAAGGTCCGTGCCGAGCGTCTGTCCCCAGACGTTTTCGGTGCGGTCGCCCTGCAACAGCTTTGCCATTTCGCCGCTCTTCAGTCGCTCGGCGGTTACCTGCGTGCCCTGCGCTTTGCCGCAGGGGTTGAGGTAGTAGCAGTCGGTGAAGGTGGCGCCGTAGCCGTCCGTGCCGAAGGTTTTGCTGTATTTGTCGTTGGTGGCGTTGTTCTTGCCGACGTAGAGGCAGCGAGTCAGCGTGTAGGTGCCACTATTAGAAAAGACAAAGCCGGCCACCGCTCTCTCGTCTTCATCCGCATTGTCGGTGATGCTGCCTTTGACGAGGCAGTCGGTGATATGAACCGAGGCACCGTCGGCTACAGCTTGAACCATGCCCGCGGCTTGGGAATCATTCCAACCACCGTCCCCCCCCGTGATGTCCACGTCGCTGATGCAGCCCGAGATGGTGGTGGTGCCCAAGGCTATATAAACCATTCCGGACAAGCCGTAACCCTTCTTCGTGATCTTCCCTTGGGTGCGCAGGTTCTTGATCGTGGCGTCCTTCACATACTTGAAGGGGGCGATTCGGTCATCTTTGCCCGCATTCCAGTTGAACTTCAGCGTATGGCCGTTGCCGTCGAACGTGCCGGAGTACGGGTAGCTCACAGAGCCCAGCATCACGATCTCCCCGCCGAGGTCCACGTCCTGCGTCAGCTTGGCGTTGAGGAAGGGCTCGCCGTTGTGGTTCACGCGCTGGCAAAACGCTTTCCATTCAGCCTTCGAGCCGATGCTCACTACTTCGATGCCATTGCCGCCCTGCGCCCACGTCGGCATCGTCAGCACGAGGGCAAGCAAGAAGAGGCATAGCCTCTCGATTAAATTTTTTGTTTTCATTTTGCTTATTATTTTGGTAAAAGTTTTGTTTTATGAATTCTCGTCCGCTGCCGTAAGCGTGTCGGCCGTGCGGGCGGTCGTCGTGTTGTCGCCGCCGTACTTCTCGGGTCGGTCGTCGTCCTTTTTCTTGGCGCGCGTCATCACCTGCTCCTTGTAGCGCTTGATGTTGGCGTTTGTCGTTTTCACCTTATTATATATATAGGGTTGCGGGGTATCGGGGGAGCACACCGCCTGTGGGCGAGCGCCCCCCGATAAGAAGAGAGACATTATTTCACAACAACCTTGCGGCCGCCTACGATGTAGACGCCTGCGGGCAGCCGGTGGCGTGCGTCGTCTAAGCGGTCGGCCACGCGGCGGCCTTGCAGGTCATACACCGGACCGTTCTTTCCGTCGGTCGCCTCGTTCGTCGTGCTGCCGATGCCGGTGGTCTCGCCGTCGAGGACGACAGAGAGCTGCTTGGCACCTGACGCCTGCGGTGGACAGATGATGTAGGCACGGTAGGCAGGAATGGTGGCGGCGGAATTGGTCGTCGTTACCTTGTGGAACTTGCCATCGTCCTGCAGAATGTAGGCGTTGGCAGCGGCAGCGGTGGCGTTGCTCACGCCGGCTACCGTACCCGTGAATTTGTAACCTGCGGCGAGGGTCGTCATCTTGTCGGCCTTGTAGGCTTTCACCTCGATGTTTCTGCCGCCGAGCTGTGGCATACCGTTAGCCGTGATGTAATACGGTGTGTATGCCGTGAGCTTGTCGTCCACTTCCTTGAAATGGACTTCGTTTTTGTTGCCGCCCGAGAGGGTGTAGGCCTTGAAGCCCTGAGCATACAAGTCGTAAGGCAAACACAGCGTGGCTTTCTGCGCGCCATTGAAGTTGCGCTCGTAGGTAACGTTGGCGGCAGTGAAGTCGAGCCCGATGGGCAACGGCTGTCCGTCGGTGAGGCGGAAGTCGTCGCACGCCCAGCCTTTCTTTGCCGCGTCGTAATACACGTAGTTCGTCTTGCTCTTGTCGGCTGCGTTGTAGAAGTCGGGCATTTCACCCAACTGCTGTGCCCAGTAGCGCTTGTCGGTGCGGTTGTTCTGCAACTTCTTTGTCACCTCGCCGTTCTTGAGCTGCTCCTCGGTTACCTTATCGCCCTGCGCGTCGCCGCAGGCGTTGAGGTAGTAGCAGTTGTTGAGGGTTGAGCCAGAGTAGGGGGCGAAGGTCCTTGACCATCTGGTTCCATTGTTCTCGCCGGCGTAGAGGCAGTTGTTCAGGGTGCACTTGCCATACTGATTATTTACGAATCCGCAGATGTTTTCCTTACCTTTCTCTGTCGTGGCGTTGATCTTGCCCTTGACAACGCAGTCGGTGATGGTAACATTGGCATTATCCCTTACGCATTCAACCATGCCCGCCGCGTCGCATCCGCCTTCGTTATAGGTGCTCGTGATGTTCACCGCGCTGACGCAGCCCGAGATGGTGGTGTTGCCATAGGCTTCGCGAACTAATCCTGACAAGAAGTTCAAGCTTGACTTAATCTCTCCTTCGGTGCGCAGGTTCTTGATGGTGGCGCCGTCCACAGTCTTGAAGGGGGCTAACCAGCCTGATGTGTCATTCCAGTTGATTTTCAGCGTATGTCCCTGTCCGTCGAACGTGCCGGCGTAATGATTGCCCACCTGCCAAATGTCGGAGCCGAGGTTGACGTCCTGTGTCAGCTTGGCGTCGACGGCGTTCTGTCCGCTGTTGTTCACGATGTTGCAGAACTCCTTCCAGTTGTCTGCCGAGGCTATTTCGTAGCAGTCCTTTTCGGTGAGGTTGATGCGCACCTGCTTGTCGGATGTTACGGTGGTGGAGCCGTTGAAGCCGTCCTCAAAGGCGATTTCGGAGTAATAATGGTGCTCGTTGTAGTCGCTGCCAAGGAAGTCCTTTGCGGTAAAGGTGGGCATGGAGCCGTAGATGGCGTTGCCGTGGGTGGCGTAGCGCGTGGCTTTTACCCGGTTGTTGTAGGTAAACTCCACCTTGCGCACCCGCTTGGCGTCGTTACCGGTGAGCAGGGGCTCGGTGTCCTTATTGAGATCCTGTCCCCACACCATGTTGTTTCTGCGGGCTTGCAGCTTATACGCCACCTCGCCGTTCTTTAGCTGGTCCTTGGTCACCTGTTCGCCCTGCTTGTCGCCGCAGGTTTTTAGGTAGTAGCAGTTCTTGATGGTGGCGTTGGCGGCGAAGGTGTAGCTGCTGCTGTTGCTCTTCGCGTTGCTCTCGCCAAGGTAGAGGCAGTTGTTCAGGATGCAGGTGCCTTTCTGAAAAGTGCCTACAAATCCGCTCATTCCGGCCCTGCCTGACTCCGTGCCGTTGAATGTTCCCATGACCACGCAGTCGTCAAAGGTAATACGGGCATCTTTGTGTATGTAGACAGCCATGCCCGCCGCGTCGCATGTGCTGCCGGAATAGCTGCTCGTGAGGTTCACATTGCTGACGCAGCCCGAGATGGCGGTGGTGCCATAGACAGAACAAACCAATCCGGACAAAGCGTAAGTGCTCGACGTGATCTGTCCCTCGGTGTGCAGGTTCTTGATGGTGGCGTCGGTTACACTCTTGATTGGGGCCATCCAGCTTTTTGAGCCGACATTCCAGTTGAACTTCAGCGTATGCCCCTGCCCGTCGAAGGTGCCGCGGTAGCTGTTGCCTTCGCCCAGCATCATGATGTCCCCTCCGAGGTCTACGTCGCCATCGAGGCGGGCGTTGAGATTAGTCATGCCCTTTTCGTTGACGAGTTTGCAGAACACCTTCCATTCGTTGGCGTCCTTGATGAGTATCGTGCCGTATTGGTCACGGCGCGCCACGATGATGGTATGCGAGAGGGAGGCCGCCTCGTAGTAGTTACTCTGATCCTGTTTGATGGTGATGGTCACCTCGCCTGCCGTGCCGCCGAACTTGAGATAAGGCTTATCGTAGCGGAGGACGGCGTTGTTGCTGCTGGTAACGCTGAAGGACTCATCGTTATAATCAAATTTCTCGCCGCTCTTTGTTTTGCTATTATTGAGATAGTCGCGTATGCTGTAAGAGGTATTGTTGAAAATCACGTCGGGCAGGCCTTCTGAGGTAAAGGTTACGCGGTCGCGTTTCATCGTGACCGTCGTTTTGCACTGCGCTTTGGCACAGTTCTCACTGGCACTGCAAGTGGCGGTGAGCACTACCGTCCCGGGGCGCTTGAACTTTAGGAGTCCGTTCGCGTTGACAGTAGCAATATCGTTGTTGTTCAGCTTGTACCCGACAGAGCCGCTGTGATCATCGTAGTTGGCTTGGGGATGAAATATTGGCATGTAGTACATATCGTACCTGTCCTTCTTGAACCTCACCTTGGGTGCCCTGACATAACCCACGATGATGTCGCGCACCTTGAACTGGTCCCAATCGCGCCTGTTGTGGGTCCGGATCTCTACGCTTTGTGCCGAGGCATCGTACTGGTAGACGACGATGTTGTTGTCGTCGTCATTGAGATTATTCTCATTGTGTCCTTTTATCCCCGAATTCGACACGGCTTCCTTCTCGAAGTAATATTTATAGCCCCCTGTAACGCTGCTGATGCGCTTGATGCCATCTTTGTCGCGATAGCTCTTTCCACCCTCCGTGTCGCGCAGGATAATCCAGCGGATGGCATAGCCGTCGTCGGCCTTTACGGTGATGCGAGAGCCCTTTGCGGGCTGGTAGATGGCACTGTTGCCCGAGCTGCCTGAAGTAGTGCAACTACTGAATGTGATTTCCACCTTCCCCTTTCGGAGTGTTGTTACTGTCTGGTGCTTGCCTAAGTCGCGTGATCGGAAAATCTCGTAGCCCTCACGACCATAATTTGTCGCCAATGCCGGCAGGGCCAGCACGAGGACGAAGAGGAAGAGGCAGAGCCTCTGAATGATGTTTTTTGTTTTCATATAAATTGAAATTAAAAATTCTTTTGGTTATTTTTTTTTGGGGGGGGGTAGTTACTGCGTTTTCTGGAAGACTTCCTTGTATATTTCTGTCTGTTCCCGATTACGTCGTACAAGATGGTTGATCGTATCTTTGGAAAGGGAATCCAAAAGATGCTTATGCGCCAAGCCGTCAAACGGTTCTTCAAACGGACGGAGATAAGACAGCTTTTCCTTTCGCGTGGAGATTTCGGTGAACTTTTTATCCATATCGAGTGAAAAGCCGATGATGAATTCTCCGGTTTTATTTTTTAAAATATATACCCAACAGTTCTTTTTCATGTTTGCTGTTTGTTGATTCTGTTGCAAAATTATTCTACGAAGACCAACAGGGCGTTTCATATTTGCAAAAACTTGTATCATATTTGTAATTCACTAAGAATTGACGATTTATAAATGTCCGGAACACCTATGCCCTCTCTTCGGATGAGCCCTTTTGCGTTTTCTTTTTTTCTTTGGAAACGGCTTTGTATTCTGAAGGCGACATCCCGAAGAAAGCCCGAAAACAACGGTTAAATGTGGCTCGGGAATTGAATCCTGACCTATATTCCACCTCGTTGATGTTCAAGTCGGGATTGTTGGTGAGCAGCGAAACCGCGTGCCGCAGCCGGTAGCCGTTGATAAATTCGTTGACCGTGGCTCCATCGGCATACTTGCGCACGGCATTGGTGATATAGACGGCATTTGTTCCAATCCGCTTTGAGAGAATGTCGCGGTTCAACTCCGTGTCTTTATAGACTTTCTCTTTCTGCATCAGCTCGCACAACTGGCGATAGATTTTTCCTTCACGGTCGAGTTCTTCCTCGGGAACAAGCCTTGCCGCGGTCTCCATGTCGCTTTCCGCCTTGCGGTATAATAGAATAGAGTCGTACAAAGCCCTGTTTTTGCGGCGCAAGCGGCGGGTGTAGATAATGTAAAGTACGACGGTGGCAAGCAGCAATGCCACGATGATGAGTGAGAGATAGAGCCGTGTTGTGATGACCTCGTTCCGGAGTGTGAGCTTGTCAACCTCGAAAATGGTGCGCAGTTCGTCGAGCTGCTTGGCAAGCTCAGTGTTGCGCAGTTTGTCTTTGTGTGGGATGACAAGGCTGTACAATTCTGCGGCTTCCTTGTATCGTCCGGCCTGCATGTAGAGGTCGGCTTGCTGCATCTGCACGGTGAGCAGGCTGACGGAGTCGCCGGCGGCAGTCATGATGCCCATGTTCTCGTTGTTGCAGGCAATCGCCCGGTCGTACTGTTTTGTGGCTGCATAGTAGCGGGCTTTCACTTGCAGAAGCTTGAATCGGGCAACGGCTTTGCGTTCCTCGGCATATTTATCGGCGAGCTGCAGCAATTCCTTGGCGCGGTCGTAATGGCCTGTTTCCAATTCAGCGACGGCAGTTGCCAGCGTGCAGTAGAGATAGCGTCCGTTGAGCGAGGGTGTGTAGCCTTTTCGCAGGGCTTCGCTCTTGTATTTGTCGATGACCGCTTTCCATTCCGTGCATTTCGCTCTTAGCTTTTCATATTTCCGCAGCCCGTCGAGCGTTTCGCCCAAGACGTTGTAGGCAGAGAGCAATTGTGAGATTTCATCAACCTTGGAAAGTGCGACAATGCTCTCCTCGATGGTCTTCTCGGCTTCGCGGAAGCGTCCCATTGTCTGATAGATGCATGCCATGCCGTAGGTGGAAGTGCCTAATCCATAGTTGCTCCTTCTTTTTCGCGCGTCGGCATACATCTTTTGCGCTTCAAACAAAGCAGTCTGCACCTTGTCTTCGTAGAGATAACTCTCAATCAGCACGTTCCACGCATTGTAGTAATAATCCCATGTGCCGTTCTTTTTCATAGCACTGAGGACTTCAGGCAAATAGTAGCTGATGCTGTCGGTCATCTCGTAGTTGTAATAGCAATACAACTGGGTGACGCGCGCCCGGGCTTCCGCCTCCTTGTCTTTTTGGCGTAAGGATTCGGCAAGATATTCACGGATGCAGCGTAATTCATAGCCCATATTATCTTCGGCGGCTGCCAATCGGCAAAGATTATTGTAGGCCCGCAAAAGTTTTTCTCCTTTGAGGTGCTTCATCTCTTTGCGGATGGAGTCTGCCGGAGTGGCGGCATACATTTCTCCTGTGGAGAGTGTAATGACAAACAGTAATGTGATAAAATGTTTCATTTATAGTATATTTCCAGTATATGTTCAGTTTCTCAGATTCATGGACGCAATTGGCTTCTCGTCCTTTTCATCTAAAGTATATCCCTCCGGATTGTAGCAACGACAGCCCTGTTTGAAGTGTTTCTCACCTCTGCCGGTACCACTGGTACCAGGACAAAGAGATTGGTGCAGAGCCTAACCCTCTGATTGATACCTGTTGTTTTTCATTTGCCATAATTTTATTCTCTTTATGAATAACTCTTTTTGCTGATTATGAATTAAATATATTTCTACGTTCTCATTTTCTCATTTCGCATTCCTTTCTGCTGAATTTCGTATGTCTAATGGTGCTCTTCTGAGCAATTCCACAAGAAAAATCTTTGCGAGAGCAGCAAAAGATGATGCAAAAATAACATAAAGCGAATTATTATTTTAAGGATTTATAGCAGAAAGAGTATTTTAAAGGTATTTCCACCCCTTAAAAGCCTTAATATCCCCTTAAAAACACTTAATAAAAAGTTTGGGAAAGAGAAAATAAAAACGTATCTTTGCGGTCGTTATAAAAAGTAAAAATGGCAACAATGATCATCCATTCTCTCACAGAAAAGGTATCGGCATTCCTACGGTCGCGCACTACAAACACCATCGAGCGGCACCGCGTCATCGTGTATTTGCTCCACTCTGTACTCGTTGTTTCCGTCATCTCCTTGCAGTTCATGAGGCTGGGTGGCTCGCACGACTGGCTGCCGCTTTCCATGAGCGGCATACACCTTGCGGCATGCCTTCTTTCGCTGTTGCTCTACCTCACGCAGTGGCTGACACTTTCCAAGGCTTTTTCACTCACGGTGCTCGTGGCGCAGTGTACCATCGCCGTGCGCTTCTTTTATTTCGCCACCGTACGTCCCGACCATTTTCTGCAGCTCATCCTCATCAATCAGGTAACGTCGCTGCTGGCCGTCTTCTTCCTTGTGTTGAGCTTTGTCCGGCTCACCCCCTTTATCGTCTCTGCTATCAGTGTGGTTAGCTACGGTTGTGTGGCAGCCTATCTTCAAGAGCCTTCGCTTTGGCGCCTGTTCGGTTTCTTCCTCTTCGTGCAGTTTTTCCTCTGTGCGCTGGGCGAACTGCTGCGACACAATGTGATGAGCGTGTCGAAGGAAAATACTGACCTACATCACCGTGAGACGACACTCATGCACGCCGTCAAGCTGAACAGACAGGAGATAGAGGCCTATCTGCGCATGAGCGGCAACGACCACCCGTCGCCCGAGGACACAGACCGCTTGTTTTCCTTGCTCAAGCCGAAATCGCAACGCAACCTTATCAACGCCGTGCGCCTGCATCTGAAAAAACACTTGATGGATGACTGCGATCTGGGGCACCACTTTCCCTGTCTGACTAAATCAGAAACGGATGTGTGCCGCCTCATTCTCGCAGGAAAGAAGCGGAGCGAAATCGGCCTGTTGCTTGACAAAACCGAAAACAACGTTGACGTGACGCGTAACCATATCCGTAAGAAACTAAATGTGCCCACAGGCCAAGACTTGCAGAAATTTCTCATCAATTTGTTGATGGAAAAAGAATATTCGAAAAAGGAGGAAATAAATAAATAAGTTCCTCTACCGGAAACGTTCATATTTATTTATAACATGCCATTATCCGCTTTCCATACAGATTCGGATGATGGCTTCTTGTTTTTTCCCTGTATTTCCCGCTTTTCCCAAAAGTTTTTCAATCTCTTCATATACCTATAATTTAGCTGCTTGATAACAGTATTCATCATTAAAATTATCAAGCAATGGAATCAAACAGCAATGACAACTATGTACTGGTCTTGGAAGACCGCACGGAAGTGAAGAACGAGCAGGAAGCGGGCAAACTTTCTGTTGTATCGGGTATTGACGACAAGGGAAACCTCAAGACCACAGAGGCTACCGCTGCCAATCAGGCAGCGTTCTTGAAGTTCA
>OWIW01001344.1_pt1 | contig 13547 bp, 10 predicted proteins | sample 2433821 | NCBI WGS metagenome assembly OWIW01 (sample SAMN05065751, study PRJEB22554) | human gut metagenome | biome: ENVO:2100002; feature: ENVO:00000062; material: ENVO:00002003 | host: Homo sapiens | place: USA | reverse complement strand
AAGCCAGATTTCAAGTGGACACGGAGGAGAAGTCCTTCAGGAGTTCTCCGTAGTTTGCACGATCTGCCCCTTTTTCCTGCCTCCCCGCTTAACTTCCTGCCACTGAGGAAACAAGAAACCGTTTGTTCGTCAGCCTCCGTCCCCTTCCTGCTCTCCTCAAATTCTTTGGCGCAGCATTCGCCAAACCACTATCTGCCGGTGGATTTTTTTATTTATTTTTCCAAACATGTTGACAAACGTATACGTATATGTTATATTGAATTCACAAGATAAACATACAAGAAGAGAAAAATAAAAAACGTGTATGAAAAGGAGAATGGTTATGGGGAAGTATTCGGATGACGCAAAGAAGCTTCTGGAATATGTCGGCGGAAAACAGAATATCTCGGCAGTCACACACTGTATGACCAGGATGCGTTTTGTTCTGGCCGATCCTGAGAAAGCCGATGTGGCGAAGATCGAAGCGCTGAAGAGTGTAAAGGGGACGTTTACACAGGCGGGACAGTTCCAGGTGATTATTGGTAATGATGTCTCGGTGTTTTACAATGAGTTTACTTCCGTATCCGGGATTGAGGGAGTTTCAAAGGAGGAAGTGAAGCAGGAAGCGAAAGGGAACATGAATCCGGTTCAGAAGGCGGTAGCTAATATCGCAGAGATATTCGCACCTCTGATTCCGGCCATCATCGTCGGCGGTCTGATTTTGGGATTCCGGAACATCATCGGTGAGATTCAGTTTATGAACGGCGGGACAGAGACACTGATCGAGGTGTCCCAGTTCTGGGCAGGAGTACACAGCTTCCTGTGGCTGATCGGTGAGGCAATATTCCATTTCCTGCCGGTAGGCATCACGTGGTCGGTGACGAAGAAGATGGGCACGACTCAGATTCTGGGTATCGTACTAGGTCTGACATTGGTGTCCCCGCAGCTGTTAAACGCCTATGCCATGGCTCCCGGCGTGGAAGTTCCGGTATGGAATTTTGGATTCTTCACCATGCAGATGGTCGGCTATCAGGCACAGGTGATTCCGGCGATTCTGGCTGGCTTCGTGTTGGTTTATTTAGAGAAGTTCTTTAAGAAGATTACGCCTCAGGCGATTTCCATGATCGTGGTGCCGTTCTTATCACTGGTGCTGGCCGTGATCGCGGCTCACGCGGTTCTGGGTCCTGTGGGCTGGGCCGTGGGTTCCTGGGTCTCAAAGGTGGTTTACGCAGGGCTTACCTCAAGCTTCCGCTGGTTATTCGCTACCGTATTCGGTTTTATCTACGCACCGCTCGTAATCACCGGTCTTCACCATATGACCAATGCCATCGATTTGCAGCTGATGGCGGAGTTTGGAGGCACCATGCTGTGGCCGATGATTGCTTTATCCAACATTGCACAGGGATCCGCAGTACTCGGCATGATCTATTTACAGAAGCATAACGAAGAGGCGAAGCAGATATCCATTCCGGCATGTATTTCCTGTTATCTGGGTGTCACGGAGCCGGCGATCTTCGGCGTCAATTTAAAGAGGGGATTTCCATTTATCTCCGCCATGATCGGTTCTGCGATTGCGGCCACCGTATCCGTGGGAAGCAACGTTATGGCGAATTCCATCGGCGTAGGCGGAATTCCCGGAATCCTGTCCATTCAGCCGCAGTATATGGGAAGATTTGCTGTCTGCATGTTGATTACCATGGTGGTCCCATTTGTGCTGACGGTAGTAGTCGGTAAGAAAAAAGACGTTCGGTAAATAAGTGGAGGAGAATATGAATGACTTCAGGAAATCGTGTGTATATCAGATCTATCCAAAGTCCTTCCGGGACACGACTGGTAATGGCGTCGGTGACTTAAACGGAGTCACGGAGAAGCTGGACTACTTAAAGAAACTGGGAGTCGATTATCTGTGGCTTACGCCCTTCTTCGTCTCGCCGCAGAATGACAATGGATACGATATTGCGGACTATTACCACATTGACCCGCTGTTCGGCACCATGGAAGACCTGGACCGCCTCATTAAAGAGGCGGCTGACCGGGGCATGGGACTGATGTTTGACATGGTGTTCAACCATACCTCGACCCGGCACGAGTGGTTTGCCCGGGCGCTTAAGGGAGAGAAGGAGTACCAGGACTACTATATTTTCCGGAAAGGAAAAAAGGGGGTTCCCCCCACCAACTGGCAGTCCAAGTTCGGCGGCAGCGCCTGGGAGTATGTGGAGGAGCTGGGGCAGTATTACCTTCATCTGTTTGACCGGACGCAGGCGGACTTAAACTGGGAGAATCCGAAGGTGCGGGAAGAGATCCGCAAGGTTCTTCTCTACTGGAAGAAGAAGGGAATCCGTGGTTTTCGTTTCGATGTCATCAATCTGATCTCCAAGCCCGCGTACTTTGAGGATGACGACGAGGGAGACGGCCGCAGATTCTATACAGACGGCCCCCGGGTGCATGAGTATTTAAAAGAGATGGTGAAGGAGACCGGCCTGTACGAGGACGATATCATCACTGTGGGGGAGATGTCCTCCACCACAATCCATCACTGTATCCAGTATACCAACCCACAGGAACAGCAGCTGAAGATGTGCTTTAATTTCCACCATCTGAAGGTAGACTATAAAAATGGGGACAAATGGTCTCTGATGCCCTATGATTTCATGGGCCTGAAAAAGATTTTTCACACCTGGCAGACCGGTATGGCCGAGGGCAGCGGATGGAACGCCGTGTTCTGGTGCAACCACGACCAGCCGAGGGCGGTATCACGGTTTGGGGACGAAGCGAGATACCGGAAGCAGTCGGCCAAGATGCTGGCGACGGCCATCCACGGCATGAGAGGAACGCCCTATATCTACCAGGGGGAGGAACTGGGCATGACCAACGCCGGTTTTACCTCCACCGATCAGTACCGTGATGTGGAAAGCCTGCATTATTTCGATATTCTGAAGGAAAGCGGAATGGAGGAAGCCCGGATTTACGAGGTGCTGCGCCAGAGGTCCCGCGACAACAGCCGGACTCCCATGCAGTGGAGCGATCAGGAGTATGCCGGCTTTACAAACGGCGTGCCCTGGATCGAAGTCAACCGGAACTATAAAGAAATCAATGCGGAAGAATGCCTGGAAGACAGCGATTCCATTTTTTACTACTATCAGAAGCTGGTCGGCTTGAGGAAAGAGTACGACGTCATCAGCGAGGGCGGGTACGAACCGGTACTGGAGGATCATGAGGCAGTATTTGCCTACAAAAGGACGTACGGCGGTGATACGCTGCTGGTCCTGACTAATTTTACCGACAGAAGCCAGACCATAGCGGCGGCAGATTTAAAGCTTCCGGATGAGGATCTGACGAAATACAGAACGCTAATTGCCAACGATGGGGCAGAGAGGGAGAGTAAGAAGATCCGGCTTTCTCCATATGGAGCCATTATGCTGATCAGAGAGTGATACGGAACGCTTTTAGGAAGATAAATGGACCATATAAAAAACAGCAGGGCAGCACCGAAGGAACTGATAATCCCTTTTTACAAAACGGAATTATCAGTTCCTTCGGTGCTGCCCTGCTGTTTTTTATTTTGCCTAAATACCCAAGGTATGGTCGAGCAGTATTTTCACCCCCATAATCACCAGGATCAGCCCGCCTGCAAACTCGGCTTTGGACTTATACCTGGTACCGAAGACATTGCCGACCTTGACCCCTATGATGGAGAGGACAAAGGTGGTGGAACCGATGAAGGAGACGGCCGGAACGATGCGTACCTGCAGGAAGGCGAAGGTGACGCCGACGGCCAGTGCATCGATGCTGGTGGCGATGGCAAGCAGAATCATATTGCCCGGCGCCACGGAGCAGTCCACACATTCCTCCTCTTTATTCAGGGACTCCCGGATCATGTTGAATCCGATGATGCCCAGAAGGATAAAGGCGATCCAGTGGTCGATGGAAGTGATGGCCTCTTTAAACTGAGATCCCAATATGTAACCGAAAAGCGGCATGCCCGCCTGGAAACCGCCGAAATAGAGTCCGACGATGACTGCGTTTTTCCAGCTCATCCTCTGCATGGAGAGTCCCTTACAGATGGAAACGGCGAAGGCGTCCATAGAAAGGCCCACCGCGATAATGAACAGCTCAATTAATGACATGTGATATTCCTCCTGCGTATAAGCTTAATAAGTATATGATGCGGAGAACAAAAAAAGACTTATCTGCAGGCAGCGAAAAACCCGCAGACAAGTCTCATCTTTTTTGCATAAAAGCAAGTTAAGCAGGACCAGATAGACAGACGCTATCAGTATGTTGACCCTGCTGCACGCCGCATCCCTGACCCGTGGGAGGCGTGCTGACTACTCCCTCATCTTCCGTTTATTCTAATGGATTTTACTGGGTATGTCAAGCGCAAAACATCAAAGCTTACCGAAGCTCCGGCCAGAATTCCTTATTAGCCTCAATCATCTCATCCAGAATGGCTTTTGCCACCGTAGCCGACGGCACCGTTTTATTCATGGAAAAGGCTTTCCATACCTTTTCATAGGAGCCCTCGATGCCTCCGGCGACCAGAAGCTTCTCCGATGCCAGCTGCTGCTCCATCAGTCCCTTATAGTAGTCGCCGATGGGCCCCTGACAGATTACCTCCGGACCATTTTTGCCGATATAGGCAGGAACCTCGACCATGGCATCTGGTGCGATATTCTCGATGGCCCCGTTATTCTGTACAATCACGATGAATTTCTTCTTCGTGTCATTTTTAAGAGCCATGGCGAGATCCGCGATGTAGTTGCCGTGGGCGCCGTGGTAGAATGCCTTTGCAGTCACCTCTCCGGTCTTGATATAATGGTCAATTCCCTCAAACAGATCCTTTTCTCTGGAGTCCATTACCTCATTGGCTCTCGTATACTCCGGATTGGATTCTTCCACTACATCCTTGGACAGCAGATAGTACTGCAGATACGTATTGGGCAGATACTCCGGATTCGACTGCAGGACCTTATACACATTATTCCAGGTATGGATCCAGGAGGCGTTTAAATGGCGTTCTCCCACGCGGTCGTGTTCCTTAAGCTTCTCCAGCACATCCGGCGGCAGAAGCGTCTTGTTCTTCATAACGTATTCGGTAATTTCCGCCTTTAAATCTCTGCCCTGATACGTGATATCCGTAAACCAGCCGAAATGATTCAGCCCGAAATAATTGACATCAAAGTCTGTAAAATTTGGAATATCTAAACATCTGCCCACCATCTCCAGGATTGCAATCGGCATATCACAGATGTTGATGATCCTTGCATGGGGGCGTAGCGCCCGGCACGCTTCCGATACCACAGCCGCCGGATTGGAGTAGTTTAAGATCCAATGGTCGGGGGCCGCATACTTCTCCACGTCATCAATCACCTGAATCATGGGAAACAGCGTGCGCAGGCCGTAGGCCAGTCCGCCGCAGCCACAGGTCTCCTGTCCCACACAGCCGTGGCGCAGCGGGATCTTCTCATCCTTTTCTCTCATGGCGTATTTCCCTACGCGCATCTGTGCAAAGATAAAGCTGGAATTCTCGTACGCTGTCTTTTTGTCCGTCGTTACCGTCAGGCGAATCGGAGACTTCATATCCTTTAAGATCCAGTCTACCACAAGACTCACCTTATACTGGCGCTCTTCATCAATATCAAACAGCCGTACTTCCTCTACCTCCAGTTCCTTCTGTCTTAAAGCAATGGATTTTACGATTCCCGGTGTAAAGGTGCTGCCTCCGCCTACAATTGTGATTATCATATTATTTCCTCTCTTTCTGCGGCCATGCCGCTCCATGAATGTTCTGTATTCTACATGCGCTCCAGCATATCCTCCACCTGGCTTTTTACAGCCGGTACCTGCATACCGAATACGATTTGTATATCAGTGCCGTTTTTCTTGATTCCGCTGTTTTTCATGGTATTGATCAGGTCATCCCTGATTAAGCTGCCATCCTTTACCACCACCCGCAGGCGTGTAAAACAATTGTCCAGCGACTCGATATTCGCCTTGCCGCCAAGTCCTTCTATTAACTTCCGAATGGGTTCATCCTTTGACTGGCTGGCTGCCGAATCGCCGCTGGCCGCCGAATCGCCGCTGCCCGCGTCCTCTGCTATAAGCTCTCTTCCCGGCGTCTTAAGGTTCAGTTTCTTAATCAGAAAAACGAAAAGGAAATAGTATCCGACTGCGGTCAACGCTCCCAGAAGCAGCAGCAGCGACCAGTTGGTCTTCTCCACACCCAGGGCCAGATTGGAGATCATAATGTTGACGATGCCGCCGCTGGTGGAGGCCGGAATGCTGAGGACCTTTAACAGTACCAGCAAGCCGCCGCTGATCAGGGAGTGAACGACAAAGAGCAGGGGCGCTGCAAAGACGAACAGGAAATCCATCGGTTCTGTAATTGCCGATAAAATGGCTGCCAGCATAAGCGGGAACATGACTGCTTTTGTATTCTCCCGGTTTTCCTTTCTCGCGGTTGTGATAAAGGCCAGGCCGATTCCGATATATGGGAATAAATTATTGAATGTGTAGCTGTTATAATAGGTGGACGGTGAAAATGGTACTCCCGGCATGTTCATCTCCGCCACCCGGATCGGATAAGCGCCGGAGATGATCTGATCTCCAAGCACCAGGGTTCCGCCCACATCGGTAAACTGGAACGGTGCGTACACTAGATGGTGAAGCCCCGTGGGAACCAGAAGCTTGTTAAGCAGGCCGTATATGTAAAGTCCTACATTGCCGCTGCTCTTGATTAAATCGGTTAGAGCCGAGATCCCCCGCTGAACTACCGGCCATACGTAGGACGCGCCGAAGCCCAGAAACAGGGAAAGAAGGATCAGAAGGAAAAATGGAAATCTTACCCCGGAGAACATGGAGAAATACCCCTTAAACTGTTTCTCTCCGTACTTATTAAATACATATCCTGTCAGACAGCCTAATGTGATGCCGCTGAACACGCCCATATCCAGCACCTGGATGCCCAGAACGGTAGACTGCCCCGTACCGTATAATCCCAGCGGCCCCATCTCTGCCAGCCTGCCGATAAAAGACAGCGTGATGTTATTGGCATTTAAGAACAAAAAATAGGACATCAGGGCGATCAGCGACGCGTGGCCCTTGTTCTTTTTCGCCAGTGCTCCCGCGATACCGACACAGAATATTACGCTCAAATTGTTGATTAAAAACATCAGACAATTATAAATCAGCTTTCCCACCAGCTGAAACGGCGCTGCCTGTAAAAATGGAATCTTCGCTGTGATCGAACCGTTTGTCAGGAGAATTCCGAGAATCAGCACCGTACCGGCAACTGATAGATACATGAGCGGCTGGACAATGGCCTTGGAAAACCGTTCCAGCGCACTTTTCATTTTTTCTTTCATATTCATTTTCTGCGCGCAGAGCGCGCAACCCCTTTCTAATGGACTGATAGTGTGTTGATCATGTGATAAACGAGGAATCCCTTTTCCGCGTTTGTCATATCCTTATGGTACGTCTTTTGCACGTAGTCACCGATTTTCTCCGCACAACCATACACTACCGGATACTGGCTTCTGCCGAGTGTGAAGAGAAATTCATCCGCAGACTGGACGCTGCCTTCTCCCAGCACCCGCCTGGCGAAGAATTGCAGATGGCGGACAAAACGGTCGTACGGAATGGAGGTTTCGTCCAGATTCACATCGAAATATTCCGATACGATTTGAAGGATATCGCGCACCATTTGGATACTCTGAATCGTGCAGCTGGCCCTCTGATCCATGGAGGCGTTGACGATGTGAAGGGCAATAAAGCCCATCTCCTCCTCCGAGATCCGAATCCCCATCTTCTTCCAGATAATCTCTCCGGCCTTCCGGGCCAGCATGAACTCCTCTTTATAGAACTGCCGTATCTCCAGAAGCAGCGGATTTTCGCAGATCACGTGATTCTTTTCCCGTTCCAGGGACATACTGATATGATCGGTCAGTGTGATATACAGATCCTCGCTGATTTTCAAATCGGAGTCACGGCGGATCATCTCGACCACTTCCTCCGATATGGATAAATAGACGGAAGGGATGTCCTTGACCAGCTTTTCCAGCCTTGTCATTACTCCGGAGTCCTCCAGGGTAAAGATTTTCTCCACCTTTTCCTGTTCAATGGAATCCCCCGGCTTCTTCTGAAAGGCCAGTCCTTTTCCTATGGCAATCATCTCAGGCCCGTCGGCCCCGTTCACTGCCACCACAACATTATTGTTATAAATTCTCTTGATTTCCATGACGTCTCACTCTCCCTCTCCAACAAAAAGACACGGTTACAGCCACAGAATTTTCTCTCCCGCTGTCACGGTTCCCGGCGGCGCCTTATGAACCTCTCCAAACTGTTCGCCGTTTGATACCAGCATCATTGTTACCGTATCATAGCCTGCCCCTTTCAGTACTTCAATATCAAAATTTACCAGCAGCTGCCCCTTCTTAACCGTATCATCCTGCTTCACATGAACTGTAAATCCCTTTCCGTTTAAGGCTACCGTGTCGATTCCGATATGGATCAGCAGCTCGACCCCGTCCCTCGTCTTAATCCCCAGCGCGTGGCCGGTTGGAAAGAGTGCCACGATTGTTCCGTCTGCCGGTGCATACAGACTGCCGTCTGTCGGAATGACCGCCACTCCATCCCCCAGCGACTTTTCTGCAAACACCGCATCGCTGACTGTCTCCAATGGTACGAGTTCACCTCTTACCGGGCTGAACGCCGCTTTTTCCTGTACCTCCTGTTTCTTCCAGTTTTTAAATAATCCCATGTTTTCCTCCTTTTCTGAAAACAAAAACAGGCTTAACCAAAATCTTAAAAGCACATACGTGTGCTTCTAAAGATCTTGGTTAAGCCTGTTTTCACAGTAACATTCCTTGTTTCTTTATAGCGCGATTATAACAAAACAAAAATGCATTGTCAACTGTTTTGTTCTCTATTCCAGCGGCTGTATGTAGAAATTTCCCACAACGTCGCTGGAGTTTATGACATTGACAAAGGTATCGGGGTACTGCTCACGGATGCGTTTCTTCATCTTTTTCACGTCGCCGTCGGAGAGGACGGTGTAGAGAAGATACTTTTTGTTGGCCGAGTAGGAACCGAAGCCCTTTAAGATGGTGCTGCTGTGGTTGGTCAACTCCATCAAATCCGCAGACACGGCGGCCGGATTGTCTGTGACGATGAGCAGCGTCTTTTTCTTGTATTTCTTATAAAGCGTGTTGATTACCTGCGTGTTGCAGAACTGGTAGATGATGGAGTACAGTGCGATATCCATGCCGAAGATGGCTCCGGAAATGAGGATGATAACAGCGCTGAACAGCAGCATATAGTTGAAGGTGGATATCTTATATTTGGTGGAGAGGGACATGGCGATGAAATCCGTTCCGCCTCCGCTGGCCCGGTTGTTCAGGATGAGGCTCATGCCCAGGCCGTTGATGATTCCGCCGAATACGGAGATGAGAAGAAGGTCTCCGGTGATGGGGATGACAGGCAGCTGGTCGACCAGGATTGATACGGTCAAGAGGCTCACACAGGACAGAATCGTAAACTTTTTTCCGACAATGCGGTAGGCAAATACAGCCGGGATGGCGTTGAAAACCACGTTTAAGAAGGTGAAGGAGATCTTCACGTCAAAAAAGGCCAGCCCCACCCTCTGAATCGGCTTGGCGAGTCCGGAGAAACCGCCCGGAACCAGCTTCCCCTGCTCGACGAAGGTGTTTAAATTCACCGCTACGATGACACTTCCGAAAAGGATAAAAAAGATGGAGACAGCGTCGCGGAGCCGCTTATCCTTTTCTGCCTTTTCCGCATTCTTTTTGTATAAATCGGAAACACCCTGTTTTTCTGCCATTGGGACCCTCCTTTTTCCGGCAAAGACTTAACACATACTACCATTTCCCCATGAAATCCTGTATAATTATATTGTTTTACACAGGGACACAGAAGGGAATTCGTATTTTTTCTGTTTCTATCATATCATATATTTCGGAAGAAGGGGTCTAAAAATTATGAAACAATTACTGCACTTTGACAGTATAAGAAAAAAGGTCATTTTTTTAGACTTGATCGTTGTTTTTCCGCTGTTCATCTTATTCTGTATTTTAATGAGCTATATATTTGAAGACGGCAATTACAAACTGAACTACAGCAAGCTGGACCTTTTGGAAGAAAAATGCAGCAATATTGCGAACAGGAATACAGAGATCATAAAAATATCGGTAGGCATGTATCTGGATCCTGAGATTAACCGTCTGATCTCGAAGAGGAACAGGCTGACGGGCTATGAATATATCAGTGCACAGGACAGCATACAGAGTAAAATGCTGGAGCTGACGGAATTGTTTCCGGACAGGCAGTATCAAATGATGCTGCTCTGTAAAAATGATATGAATTTTTATCAGTCCTCTTTAAACTTGATGCAGGATGCAGTCACACTGGATATGCTGGACGAGGAAAGCTGGTATCAGGAGGCGATGGAAAAGGATGATTCCATCTATTTCCTTCCAAAGTACAGGAGTCCTGTATTGCAGAAGCTGTTTCAGGAGGACAAGCTGTTTGCGGTTCAGAAACTGCGGAATTTAAACAGCGGAAGAGATGTCGGCATTATGATTGTGGCCATATCCCAGGATATCTGGGGGAATGTCATACTGGGCGATGAGGATTCTGATGAGAATACCATCGTCATCGATCAGTACAGAAAAATAATATTTTCTTCCGATCCCAGAATGTATGGATATGAGGTGGAGGACAATTCTTACTATAATCAGATAACAAATTATACGAAGGGATTTTTTCTGGGAAATGTGATGAACCAATACAGCCATATACGGTTTGCCAGTATTGATGGTTTGGGCTGGAAGCTGATTTCCTATGAACCATACCGCCATGGCTGGACTTCCTTCTATGTAATCCTGTTCCTCGTCCTGGGAACCGCGATGTTTCTTGTGCTCATCGTCATAGTCTTTTATAACTGCAGCTTTATCTCCCGGAGAATGGAGAAATTAAATAAAAACATCCTGGAGGTGACAAATGGGGATTTAAAGACAAGAATCCAGGATGACTATGAAATAGAGTTCCATGAAATCTGTCACAATTTTAATTATATGCTGGACCACATTGAAAATCTGATGAAGCAGCTGGAGATAGAAGAGGAAGAAAAGCACGCCCTGGAGATCCAGGCTTTGCAGGCACAGATTAACCCGCATTTCTTTTATAATACGCTGGTGACCATCCGGTTTATGATTCAGATGGAGGAATATAATGAGGCAGACAGAGCGCTGCTTGCTTTTTCAAAATTGCTGAGAAAATCCTTTGTGAATTCCCAGAAGATCATTCCGATCAAGGAAGAACTGGCCATGGCGGAGGATTATCTGGAATTAATGAAGCTCCGCTATCGCGATAAATTTCAATGGAAAATACTAGCGGCGGAAGACGTAGTGGAATTGGGGATTCTGAAGAACGTCATCCAGCCGTTGGTCGAAAACAGCATCTCTCACGGCTTTAACATGAAAGACGGTATGGGCCATATCGTCATATGCGCATACCGGATAAAGGAAAATGTCGTAATCGAGGTGGAAGACGACGGTGTGGGGGTAGACCTGGAAAAGATAAATAACAGCATACATAATCAGCAGACCGTGAAGGCCAGAGATCAGCTGAACGGAATCGGGCTTTCCAATATTCAGATGAGAATTTTACGGAATTTCGGCGATCAATATGGACTGAGTGTAGAGGTGAATTCATCGGGCGGTGTTACTTTCCGGATGAAGATACCTGTCATTAATATGGAGGGGGCAAACAGTTGAATATCGTAATTGCAGATGACGAGGAGATCATCTTAAAATGGATGAAAAAGAATATCGAAGCGCTGTCGCCGGAGCATCATGTGATCGAAGCGTGTATCAATGGAATGCAGGTTCTGAATTGCTGCCTGAACCATCAGGTCGATGTGCTGTTTACCGATATACGTATGCCGATCATGGATGGGATGGAGCTGCTTAAAAAGCTGAATCAGAATCATGTCCTGCCTTATACGGTTGTCCTGAGTGCGTATGATGACTTTTCTTATGCAAGGGACTGTCTGAAGCTGGGGGTGAGTGAGTTTCTCTTAAAGTCTGAGATTACGAAGGACGAACTGGAAGTGTGCCTGCAGACCGCGAAGGAACGGATCAGGAATCAGGGGGCGGCGGAGACAGAACAATCATCTCCCGCCCGGGAGATGGAAAAGGTTCTGCTGCAGTGCTTTAAAGAACCGGACTATATTTCCAGGGATATCTTAAAACAGGTCTGGAATACCTGCTGTGAGATAAAAGGGAGTTATGCAGTGATCATCTTCCGCGATACCGATCGGATATCGAATCAGGAACAGCTTAAGGAGATTCTGCCATTTGCCTTTCAGGAGGAGAAGAGGGTGCTCTACTGGCTGCCAAGGAGTGAACGGGAGATCCTTGTACTTACGGAAATGAATCATGACAACCCTCAGAAGCTTACGGAAAAAATATATGAGACGGTCGCCTCCTTCGGCGGCAGCAATATGTATGTCAGCAGCTCCGAAACCGGTAAAACGGTGGACGAACTGGAGACATTATACCAGCATTCACAGGAGGTTCTCACCTATCAGCTGTTTTACAGGCACATTGGCGGACTGAATTATGAAACGATGAAGAACCGGATCAGTCATATAGAGGCTGGACTGGAAGCAAAGTTTGAAAAAATGGAGCTGCTGATCAACAGCCGGGCCTGGAGCAGTATAGTCGAGGAAATGGAAGCGATATTTGATTATGCGGGAAAAACGGAGCCGGATGTATCCTGCATCAGAAGGCTGTTTCTAAATACCTTACTGAATCTGTATTGGAGTCATCTGGAGGATGCGGACAGAAGAGTGTTTTCGATCGATAAGATCATTGAAGTGACACACTGTACCGATATTGGCCAGCTTGAAACAAAGGTTTTGACGCAGGCGGAAGAAATCCTCAGGGTATTGATCGGCAAACAGAAGAAATACAGTGAAGCTGTATTTCTGATCATGCAGTATATGGAAGAACGGTATGCAGACTCCATTACACTCGATGAGCTTGCAAACCATGTACATATGAACCGCAGTTATATCTCCCATCTCTTCAAAAAAGAGACTGGCAGGAATATTAATACCTATCTGTTAGAGCTTCGAATGGAAAAAGCGAAAATTCTTTTAAAGAACAGTAACCATAATATTCAGGATATCTGCTGTCAGATCGGGATCCCGGATTCGGCCTACTTTAGTAAGGTATTTAAAAAGTATGCCGGTATGACACCGATCGAATTCAGGCGCATCAGCAATGAAAACTGATGCGCCTTTTTATTTCAAAAAAGCAACAAAGTATAAATTGTATAAAAGTTCTAAATAAATTACAAAAAGATCAAAATAAATTTAAAATATGCAAGATATACTAAGGAGATAAAATGAAAAATGGTAAAAAAGATGCAAAAAAACAAATGAATGACAGAAAAAGATATACATAGTACATAGTAAAAGGACGCGAAATCAGTATAATATAGTTATCAAGTTCCTGGAGTACAACAACCATAAACAAAAGGAGAGG
>OWIW01001343.1_pt1 | contig 13551 bp, 8 predicted proteins | sample 2433821 | NCBI WGS metagenome assembly OWIW01 (sample SAMN05065751, study PRJEB22554) | human gut metagenome | biome: ENVO:2100002; feature: ENVO:00000062; material: ENVO:00002003 | host: Homo sapiens | place: USA | reverse complement strand
CAGATGTGTATAAGAGACAGCCCTTCTTCAGAAGGGTTCCCTCTCCCCTCCCCAATCTTCCTTTTCCCTTTTTCCTACTTCATCACAGGGAAAACATAGGTAGCGCGCATGTTGCGCTTGTCGGCGCTGCCGTCGGTGAGCTTTTCGGTAACTTCGGTACGCAGCATCCACAGGCCGGGCTTGGTCACCTTGAACGACGCCATGCCGTCCGCGCCGGTTTCAGCCTTGGCCATGTAGGCATCCTGCTCGGCGCTGTACCCGTCGTAGGTCAGGCCAAGCGGGGCCTTTACCGGCTTGCCGTTCAGCAGCACTTCCGCCTTGATGTCGTCACCGGCCTTGATGTCGGCGGGATTCGTCAACAGCACAATCTCAAGATCATGCCCCAAAACCTTCTTGTACAATCCGTCATTCGCGGCGGGATTGAGCACGGTCTTGGCGAACTTCTCATACTTGCCGACCTTGAGGACCTTCTTGCCCTTGGCTTCGAGATCCTTGCGGCCGCCCTCCAGCACGCCTTCGGTCGTGTCGCTCCAGATCTGCGGCAGACGATGCCCGACGATCATGGCGGGGCCGTCCGCAGGGAGGGCCGCCTTGCCCACAAGCGCCTTCACCTTGACGTCTTCGGCAAGCTTCACGGGCTCCTTGGCGTTGCCCTGAATGAGTTCGACCACCACGGTCTCCACCGGCTCGGCCTCTTCGCTGATCATGAATACGTGCGCCGCCTGCGCCTGCACGCCCACGCTTTCGCCCTTGGCGGCCTGCGTTTTGTCGGGTTTGACGATGAATTCATGCGCGGAGGCAAGAGTGGCGGTCCCAACGAGGCAGAGCGAACACATCCCAGCAAGCAACACTTTGAAAAGCATGGCGAACTCCTTGTTTTGAATAACACGGCACAATATTGTGTTATCTTTTTCAAAAAGGTATTACCCGAAAAAATGATTTTCCGTCAATTCAATTTTTATTTTATTTCCGTATGTTATAATCATTTACCCAACAATTCCGACACTGTTCATACTTTTTTAAAAAAAATAACACGCATACTCGGCGAAACACACCCGTGCCCTGAAAAAGCAGGTTCCTCCTTCCAAAAGCCATCATCGGCGCGGGGTTGCAAAATGACAAAAAGGCAACTGCTTGCCTTTGTTCAGCTATCCGCGTAGATTATCTCCTTTCGCGCCAGCCGGCCCGGTTGGGGTGCGCCCCTCGGCTTCAACGCAGTCCAGACAAAAGGGAAGCATATGAACCTCACACAAAAAATCATCGGCAGTCACCTTGTTTCCGGCACCATGACGCCCGGAAGCGAAATCGGTCTGCGCATCGACCAGACCCTGACCCAAGACGCCACCGGGACCATGGCGTGGCTCCAGTTCGAAGCCTTGGGCATCCCCCGGGTCAAGACCGATATTTCCCTGAGCTACGTGGACCACAACACGCTCCAGATGAACTTCCGCAACCCCGACGACCACCGTTTCCTGCGCACTGTGGCGGCCAAGTTCGGCGGCGTGTACTCCGGGCCCGGCACCGGCATCTGCCACCAGCTCCACCTCGAAAACTTCGCCAAGCCCGGCGCGACCCTCGTGGGCTCCGACAGCCACACCCCCACCGCGGGCGGCATCTGCTCGCTCGCCATGGGCGCGGGCGGGCTTTCCGTCGCGCTGGCGATGGCGGGCGAGCCCTACTACATCCCCATGCCCAAGGTCGTGCGCGTCTTCCTGACCGGGGCGCTCACCGGCTGGGCCTCGGCCAAGGACGTCATCCTCGAACTGCTCCGCCGCCGCACCGTCAAGGGCGGCGTGGGCCGCGTGTTCGAATACGCCGGGCCCGGCGTCGCCACCCTCTCCGTGCCGGAACGCGCCACCATCGCCAACATGGGCGCGGAACTCGGCGCCACGGGCACCCTCTTCCCCTCCGACGGCGTGACCCGCGCCTTCCTCAAGGCCATGGGCCGCGAAGCCGACTGGCGGGAACTCGGCCCCGACGCCGACGCCGCGTATGACGAAGAGGAAGCCATCGATCTTTCCACGCTGGTTCCGCTGGCCGCGCAGCCGCACATGCCCGACCGCGTGGTGCCCGTAGCCGAACTCGACGGACTGCCCGTCGAGCAGGTCTGTATCGGTTCCTGTACGAACTCCTCCTACGCCGACCTCAAGCTGGTCGCCCAGATCCTCGGCGGGCACCGCATCAATCCCGGCACCGACGCCATGATCTCCCCCGGCTCCAAGCAGGTGCTCACCATGCTGGCGCAGGAAGGGCTCCTCGAGCCGCTCATCAGCTCCGGCGCGCGCCTGCTCGAATGCTCCTGCGGCCCGTGCATCGGCTCCGGCGGCGCGCCTGTCACCGCGGGCGTGAGCGCCCGTACCTTCAACCGCAACTTCGAGGGGCGCAGCGGCACCAAGGACGCCAAGGTCTATCTGGTCAGCCCCCTGACCGCCGCCCAAGCCGCCCTGAACGGCAAGTTCACCGATCCCGCCACATGGGGAACCCCGCCCGCCAAGCCGGAACTGCCCGCCGATCCGCCGTCCATCCGGCACCTGTTCGTGTTCCCGCCGGAAAACGGCGAGGGCGTCGAAGTCCTGCGCGGCCCGAACATCGTGGCGCTGGAGAAATTCCCCCGTCTCGACGCGTCCGGCGACGTGCTCGAAGCCAGCGTCGTGATCCGCCTCGGCGACAACATCACTACCGACCACATCATGCCCGCGGGCGCGGAAATCCTCGCCCTGCGCTCCAATATCCCGGCCATTTCCGAACACGTGTTCGTGCGCGTGGACCCCGACTTCGTGAAGCGCGCCCGTGCCGTCTCCGAAGCGGGCGGCAACGGCGTCATCGTGGCGGGTGAGAACTACGGACAAGGCTCCAGCCGCGAACACGCGGCGCTGGCCCCGCGCCATCTCGGCATCAGGGCCGTCATCGCCCTGTCGATGGCCCGCATCCACCGCGCCAATCTCGTGAATTTCGGCATCCTGCCTCTGGTCTTCGTGAACAGGGAAGATTATGCTAAGGTCGCCCAGGGGACGGATATCCGCATCCCGCTCGCGGAAATCACGCCCGGCGGCGTGACGAATATTGAGATTGCGGGCGTGGGCGTTCTTCCTGTAAGGAATGATCTCTCGGCGGCCGAACTGGACATCATCCGGTCCGGCGGCCTGTTGAACGCCGTAAAAGAAAAAATGTAAGCCGGAGCCCGGCGGGCCGTGCGGGACGCCGTACGGCCCGCCGGGGCCCGTAACCTTTGAACTGGAGCTGTCATGCTGGATCTCATTCGAGCCAACGCCCAATCGTGGGGCGTCAAAATCGCCTTTGGCATCATCATTCTGGTCTTCGTCTTCTGGGGCGTCGGCGGCCTGACGGGCGGCCCTTCCACGGTCATCCTCACCGTGAACGGGGAACCCATCACCATTCAGGAGTTCCAGCGGAAATACGAACAGCTTGAGCAGCAGGTGCGCGCCCAGTACCCCGATCTTGACGCGGCGGGCCTCAAGGCGATGCAGCTCAAGCAGCAGCTTATCCAGAACCTCATCCTCGAAAACCTCATTACGCAGGAAGCCGAGCGCGTCGGCATCGTTGTGACGCCCGTGGAACTGCGCAAGCTCATCGAGAGCTTCCCCGCCTTCCATAACGAAGAAGGCAAGTTCGATCCCGACGCCTACGTCCGCATGATCAAGGCCCAGCGCAACACCCCCGGCAACTTTGAGGCCGAACTCCGCAACAACATGCTGATGAACAAGCTCCGCACCGACGTCACCGCCGGGGCCTTCGTTCCCGAAGCCGAAGTGCGCGATCTCTTCCGCTATGAAGGCGAACGCCGCATTCTGGAGTATGTTTTCTACCCGCTGGAAGACTATACCTCCAAGGTCACCGTCGACGACGCGCAGATCAAGGACTACTACGAAGCCAATCAGGCATCCTTCACCGTGCCCCCGCAGGCCGACGTGGAATACCTCCTCATCGGCGCGGAAGCGCTGGCCGCCGCCCAGAACATCAGCGACGCCGCCGTATCCGAATACTATGAAAAGAATGCCCCCCAGTTCGCCACCCCCGAAATGGTGCGCGCCCGCCACATCCTCATCCTGAGCGACGCCAAGGCTTCCGCCGAGGATCAGGCCAAGGCGAAGGCCAAGATCGAAGAAATCGCCCAGCGCATCAAGGCTGGCGAAGATTTCGGCACCGTGGCCAAGGAAGTTTCCGAAGATCCGGGCAGCGCCCCGCAGGGCGGCGAACTCGGCTGGTTCGCGCACGGCCAGATGGTCCCCGAATTCGACAAGGCTTCTTTCGCCCTCAACCCCGGCGAGCTTTCCGAGCCCGTCAAGACGCAGTTCGGCTGGCACCTCATCCAGCTTGAAGAAAAAAAGGCCGCCGGGCAGAAGCCGCTGGATGAAGTGAAGGATCAGATCCGCACCCGTCTGGCGCAGGATGAAGCCTCCGGCAAGGTACAGGAAGCGCTGGAACAGGTTCAGCTCGCGGTCATCGGCGGCAAGTCGCTGAAGGAAGCCGGGGAACCGCTCAAGCTGGCCCCGCAGGAAACCGGCCTCGTCAACACGACCGAATTGACCGAAAAGATGGGCATCAAGCCTGAAAACCTGCCCGCGCTGCTGGCCGCCAAACCCGGCACCGTGCTGGACACGCCTTTTGTGACCAAGACCGGCTATGTCATCGCCAAGGTGAACGAATCCAAGCCTCAGACCGTAAAGCCGCTTGACGCCGTGAAGGACGACATCAAGGCCCGCCTCCAGCAGGACAAGGCCCGCACGCTCGCCTTCGAGGCCGCCAATGCCGAACGCAAGACCTTTACCGCCGATCTGCCCAAGGAACTTCAGGGCAAGCTCAAGAAGACCGAACCGGTCGGCCGTCAGGGCTACATGGGCGAACTGGGCATGAACGCCGAACTGGCCAAGGCCGCCTTCGCCGCCAAGGTGAACGACTGGCTTCCCGTGGCCTACACGCTCGACGGCGGCGCGGCCATCGCCCGCGTGGCCGAAGTCGTGACGCCGAGCGACGAAGACTGGAAGACCGCCGCTCCGCAGATCACCGACGCCGTGCTCAACGCCAAGCGTGAGCAGATGTTCCGCGGCTTCCTCAGCCTGCTCCGTTCCAATGCCAAGATCGAACTGAAGAACGAAACGATTCTGGCGGATTAGAGCCAAACACATTCCTATGTTATCAATAAAAAGAGGCCATCCTAGGATGGCCTCTTTTTATTGAAACCCTAAAAAAGTACTACCGCAAAAATCGTTTAATCTGATGCTTCACTACTAGAACAACATACCGGGCATAATAGAGTACTCTCATTTTTTTATACATATAGAGCATTGTCCATGTATCGGCATATTTTTCCTGCTTCAATGGAGCAGAGACAAGCTGAAGATCCATAGTGAGGTTCTTCAAAACATCTTCCGGCAACGCAGCAAAAACACCACCTAAGGCAACCATATATTCAGAACATTCATCAGCTCTGCCATATCTGAGAAAGTCCCTATACGCACCCCGCAACATATCTCCGATATGAACCGCATAAATCCTCTGGACCACAGGTTCGGTGGCGCGCACGGCGTAAGCCATATTCTTCGCTGCGTGGCATTTCCAAAAGGCGTCCTCACGCCCTTTCATATACATCTTGGATTTGTCACTTCCTTTTCTCTGGCGGTATTTGTAGGTATTGACGGCAAGATACGAAATCGTCTTCGCATGTACGGCCACACGGCACGAAAAATCATTGTCCTCAAACTTAAGCAGTGTCTCATCAAAAAATATAGCATGCTCCACAAGAAAAGAACGCCGTAAGAGCTTATTGCACGCAATGACATTATTTGAGAGAAAACCACATTTTGAGAGAGATTTCCCTCTAATATCCTGGTCAGGATATACCGCTGTATTGACTACGTACTCTTTTCCTGATTCGTCAGGAAACCAATTCACAGTCCTTCCCGAAACCAATTCAGCATCATCTTGTTCAGCAATAGTATAAAGTTCTTTCAAAACTTCCTTATCGTATAAAGCATCATCAGAGTCTAAAAAGAAAACATACTCTCCGCAGGATTCTTTTAATCCTCTATTACGGGTGAAGGATAAATCTCTATTTCTTTCATTGTAAAACAATCGGATTCGAATATCTGATTCAGCATATTTTTTCAACAGAAACGAGCTATTATCCGTAGAACAATCATCCACACAAACAATTTCTATATCTTTTAGAGTCTGCTGGAGGACAGAATCCAGACATTCGCCAAGATACGGAGCTACATTATACACGGGGATTATAACGGAAACTTGCCCATAGCACTCATTCCGCGCTTAGCTTCCTCAGCTTCTTCTCAAACCGCTCGTACTCGCTGAAAATACAGGCACAGTAGTTCTGGCGGTACAGGCCCATTTCCTTGGAACGGTCGATCCCGGCCTGCCACAAGGGGCGGAAGTCCCGGTACAGGAACTCGGAACCGAATCCGGCGTCGCTCCTGTAGTCACCGGATGCCGCGACGCGGGTTCCGATTCCCCGGATAGCGTCGTGCTGCTGGTGCCGGGAATACAACAGGCTTGTGGTAAAGCAGTCGAAACCGTTCTCCGAGGCGATGGCGCAGGTCAGGGCAAGACGGCTCTCATAGCAATAGCCGCAGCGGGCATACCCTTGGTTGTCCGCGATACCCAGATCGTGCACCATCTTGAGCCAGCCGGGCAGATCATATACATCGTCCTGCCAGAGCATGGGCAGATCCATCTGTTCCGCCACCTGTTCCATCGCCTCCCGCCGCCGAAAATATTCGGAGACGGGATGGATGTTCGGATTGGCGAAATATCCCGTGACGTCATAGCCCTCGTCGCGCAACGACTGGATGCACATGATGCTGCACGGCCCGCAACAGGCGTGCAGGAGCACTTTCTTGCCGTTACCTGCCATTGTTCTGCCCGTTGTGCTGATGGCCCTGCTGCTGTGCTGGGGCTGCCGGCGCGGAAGAAATGCCCTCGATGCGGATATCCAGACGGATGTGGAATTCCTTTTCCATGAGCGAGAGCCGTTCGCGCTTGTGATTCAGAAGATACAGCCCGAGCTCGGCGTCCACGCTGTGGGCGTACTCGGTCTGCCCCGCCGCCGCAGCGCTGCGCATGGCGCGGTGCAGGTCGCGAAGCGTCTGTACGGACTGCCACTCCATGTTGCGGCGCTGCCCCGTCCCCTTGCAGTGCGGACAGGTCTCCATGCTGATGGAAATCGCCGAGGAGCCGGTCCGCTGGCGTACGATCTGGAGCAGGCCAAAGGAACTCATCTTGCCGATGTCGTGACGGGCGCGATCGCCCTTCATGGCGTTGCGGAGTTCTTTTTCAACCTCGCGGCAATGCTCGGGATCGCGCATTTCAATGAAATCGATGACGATCTGCCCGCCGATGTCGCGCAGGCGAAGCTGGCGGGCGATGGCCGTCGCCGCTTCCATGTTCGTACGGAAGGCCATAGCCTCAAAATTCGTCTTGCCGCCGATCTTGCCGGAGTTGATGTCGATGGCCATAAGCGCCTCGGTCTGGTCGAACACCAGACGCCCGCCGGACGGCATGAGCACTTCGCGGGAATGTACCTGCTCGATCTGGTTGAGAAGGCCGAAGTGTTCCCAAAGGGTTTTGTCATGCTTCTCATAAAGATGCACGAGGTCGCCCTTGCGCGGGAACAGCAGGGAAGCCATCTCCCGGATGGCTTCGGCGGTTTCCGCGTTGTCCACCCAGACTTCGGACACGTCGTCGGACAGATAGTCGCGAACGCTCCGGCTGGCGAGGCCCGGTTCCTGATAGATCAGGGAGGGAACCTTTTCCGTGGTGGCGCGTTTGCGGATATCCTTCCAGACGCGCTTGAGGAAAGAGAGGTCCTTCTGGAGCGTGGTCTTGCTCGTGCCCGCGCTCACGGTGCGGACGATGGCCCCAAGCCCTTCGCCGGGCTCAAGGCCCCGGATGAGCTCGCGCAAACGGTTGCGCTCCTCGCCGTCCTCCACCTTGCGGGAAATGCCGATCTGCTCCTGCCCCGGCGTCAGCACGAGGAAACGCCCGGCGAGCGACAGCCATGTGGTCAGGAAAGCGCCTTTGGAGCCGTTGGGCTCCTTCACGACCTGCACGAGGACTTCCTGCCCGGGCTTGAGCACTTTCTGGATGGGCGGGTATTTGCGGCCCTTGGTGGGTTCGTGGGGCTGGAGGTAATATTCGGGGTGCACTTCGTCGATCTGCAGGAACCCGTTCTTCACGTTCCCGTAATTGACGAAGGCGGCTTGCAAGTTGGTGTCGATGTTGTTGATGACGCCTTTGTAGATGTTGCCCCGGATCTTGGCCTGATGGGTCATCTCCACGTAGTACTCGCGCACGGAGCCGTCTTCGGTGAGCACCACCTCGACCATATCGCCGGGAAGGACGCTGACCAGCATCTTGCGGTCCACGCCGGACGCGGCGGCCTTGGCAGGCTTGCGGCCCTTCTTGGCGTCTTGTTCCTCTTCGCCTTCCTCGGCGGACTCGTCCTCGGCTTCCTGCAGCGCGGCGGCAGCGGCGGCCTTCTTGTTCCGGCGGCGGCGCGGCTTGCGCGGCACGCGAGGCGTGCGCGCCTCCTCACCCTCGGCTTCGGCGGGAGCGGCAGCGGGCTCGTCGTCATCGTCATCAAAAACGAACACCTCATCCTCGGGCACAGCGGCGGCCTGCACGTCCTGCTGATCCTTCCGCGTCTCCTCAGCCTGTTCGGCGGCGGAACGCGCGGGTTTGCGGCGGCGGGAACGGGAGCGAGGTTTGCGGGGAGCCTCTTCGCCCGTGGCGGCGGGTTCCTGCCCGGATTCAGCCCCTGCGGGCTCATCTTCGACGGCGGGCGCGGATTCGGCGAAGGCCTCAGCCGGAGCGTCGGCGGCTACGGGCTCATCAAAAATGGGCGTTTCATCCGCTTCCGGCGAGGCCGCGTCAACGGCGGCATCGCCTTCGGCGGTTTCGAAAGCATCGGCGGCAGCGGATTCCTCCGGCGAGGCGATGGCAGGGACGGCGGCGGGTTCGGACACGGCGGGAACGGCGGACGCAACCGCCTCGGCGGGCAGTACGGAAGCGGCGACGGCGGGAATCTGAACGGGATGTTCGGTCAACACGGGCTGCTCAGGCTGCTTCGGCTCCACAGGCGCCTCAACAGGCTGTTTCGGCTGCTCGGACTGTTTCCGGGCAGTTTTCGCCGCAGACTGCTTCGGCGCGGAGCGTTTCCGTGCGGGAGCCTCGGGCGCGGCCTGTTCCTCCGCGGGTTGCGCCGACACGGCGTTCTCCGGAGCGGAAAGTTCCAGCGTGGCCTGTTCCACGGCAGGCTTCTTGCGGCGCGGGCGGCGGGGCTTCTTTTCGGGAGCGGGCTCGGAAGGGGTTTCAACGGCATCCGCAACGGCGGACATGGGCTTTTCGGACGCAGCCGGCTGTTCCGCCGGGGCTGCGATCTTTTCAGAATCGGTCATATGTTTCCTCAAAAAAACAAAAAAGTATCGGGGTGCCGTCCGGCTGGCGCGGGCGGCCGCAAAAATCGCGGGCTCGGACGCGCCGTTCGCTCGGCGTCTCCGAAGGAGCCCCATGCATACGGGCCTCGCCGGGAGAAAGCCTTTCCGGAGAATACGGAGGGCGGGCGAGGCCGCAAAACGCGGGTTTCCAAAAAATTTTTCCGGCGGTGACAAATGCCCCTGCGCACGGACAGGCCAGCGGTCCGGGCGGGGAAGCGACGATCCGGGCGAACCGGTCAGTCCAGCATGTGAAGCGTCACCGACAGGTCGTCCCCCGCAAGCCGCAGGACGGCATAGCCGCCCGTCGCAAACGCGCCGGGATTGACCAGCACGGTGCGTCCGAGGCGATCCACGGCGCGGGATTCATGGATGTGTCCACACAGGCACACATCAGGCTGCGCGTCCAGAATGAAGTCGCGTACGGCGGAGGAACCAACGTGGATTCCGTCCCCGACGATGTCGCACAGCGTGTCATGCGGAGGCGTATGCACGGAAAGCACCACATGGCGATACGTCCGGGCCTCCCTCCACATGTGTTCGAGCCAGTCCGCAAAGCGGGACTCGGGAAATTCGCTCGGCGTACCGAACGGCGTGAACGTGGAGCCGCCAAGCCCCATGAGCGCGACGCCGGGAGCCAGCTCACGTACGCATAAATGGGTATTCCATCCCTGCTTGGCAAGCCAGTCCGTGACTTCGGCGCGATCCATGTTGCCGATCTGCGCGTAAATGACGGGATTGTAGCGGGTGAGCTTCTCAAGCACATTGCGGGCCTGCGCCGCGCCGCCGGTGACGGTCAGATCGCCGGTGACGATGATGCCGTCGGCCTCTTCCAGCCCCTGGATTTCGCCAAGCCGGGCGGCCTTGTCGTGAAGATCGCCCATGACGATCCATGTGCGGACCCCGGAGGACGGGGCCGCCGCACCGGAAGTTCCGGAAGCGGGGACCGCAAAGGACGAAAGAGGCTGGGCGCTTGGCATGTCGGCAACTTCCTTGTACTGTTGGGGTTGCAGGGTATACCGGCTTGCCTTTCCCTGCAAGGGATTCCACTTCACTGATCTTTCGTACCCTAACCTATTGTTTCAGGTTTGACAAAGGTGCGCCATGTCCCTTCCCCCGACCTCCCCTTCCGTGACGGGTACGCCCTCCGGCCACGCCGTCCCGGACAGAAATGTCTTGCGTTCCGAGCTGATACGCGCCCGCAAAGCCCTTGCCCCCGCCGATTGGGAACGCCATTCCGCCGCCGTCCAGCGGCGTGTCCTCGCCCTCCCCGAGTGGCGCGACGCCCGTACGGTCGCCATGTATATCGCCGTGCGGAACGAAATCTCCACCGATGAAATTATCAGACGTGCGTGGGCCGAAGGCAAACAGGTGCTCCTGCCCCGCTGCCTCCCGCCGAGCGAGGGCGAAGGAATCATGGAATTCGTCCTGTGCCGGGGCTATGATGAACTGACGCCCGGCGCCTTCGGCCTCTCCGAGCCCGGCCCCGCGTGCGTACCCCTGCCCCGCACGGGATGGGAGCAGGACGCCGCCGGAACCTTCGTCCCGCCTTCCGGGACGGATGCGTCTCTTCGGCTGCCGGATCTGATTCTGGTCCCCGCCGTGGGCATCAGCCCCGCCGGGGCGCGCCTCGGGTACGGCAAGGGCTTCTACGACCGCCTGCTCGCCCTGCCCGGCTGGGGCGGCGCGAAGCGGCTGGCGCTGGTCCACTCCTTCCAGCTCGCCGCATTTCCCGCCGGGCCTCTGGACATCCCCATGCACGGCTACGCTACCGAAAAGGAACTCATATGGCTCTGAGCTTCATCCCCTTCGCCTTTCCCGGCGTCCCGGGCGTCCGCTGCGCCTTCCAGACCCGCGACTGGGGCGTTTCGGAAGGGCCCTATGGGGGCGGGAACATCGCCTATACGGTAGGGGACGATCCCTTGCGCGTCTCGGCCAACCGGCTGGATCTCGCCGCATCTCTTGAGGTTGCCGAAATCGCCGAGCTCGATCAGATCCACGGCGATACGCTCGTTTTCGATCCCCCGCCCTCGCCGCTGGAGCGGTTCGTGGAGCCGCCCGCCTTTCCCAAAGGGGACGGCCTTGCCACGGACAAACCCGGCATCGGCCTGATCATCAAGACCGCCGACTGCCAGCCCGTCCTCGTCGCGCACAAGGAAGGGCGCCACATCGCGGCCTTTCACATCGGCTGGCGCGGCAACCGCCTGCGTTTCCTCCAATCCGGCATCGCGGCCTTCTGCGGGCGCTACGGCCTCGACGCCCGCGATCTGCTCGCCGTGCGCGGCCCGAGCCTCGGCCCGCAGCGCTCGGAATTCGTCAATTACGGCAAGGAATGGGGCCCCGATTTCGCCAACTGGTTCAACGCCCGCGACAAGACCATGAACCTCTGGCGGCTGACCCGCGATCAGCTGCTGGAGGCGGGCCTGCCGGACGAAGGCATCTTCGGCCTCGATCTGTGCACGGCGTCCATGCCGGACAGCTTCTTCTCCTACCGCCGGGACGGGATCTGCGGGCGTCAGGCCAACGTCATCTGGATAGCCTGAATGCCCATGCTGCTGGACATCCGGGATACGGTGGCCGACTATGCGGAACTCATCGCCCGCGTGGTCGGCGTGGACGTGGAAGTCGTGGACGCGGGCCTGAACCGCCTCGCCGGGACGGGCCTCTATGCCTCCGGGGTCGGGGAAAACATCCGCGCCGAGGGCGAAACCTACCGCCACGTCATGCGCATCCGGCGCTCGTTCGTCATGGAGGCGCCCCGCGAGCATTTCATCTGCACCCGCTGCCCGGGGCGCGACCTCTGCCGCGAAACCCTTTCCATCAGCACGCCCATCATCGACGGCAGCGACGTGCTCGGCGTCATCGGGCTCGTCTGCTCCACCGACGAGGACCGCGCCCGTGTCCTTGAGCACAAGGACGTGTACGTCCAGTTCATCGAGCGCTGCGCGGAATTCATCCTGCACAAGCTCCACGACCACGCCGACCTGCTCCGCGCCCGGTCATTCCTCGACATCATGCTGCGGATTCTCGAAATCAACAGCCGGGGCATCGTCATCTTCAACGCCAAGGGCGGCATTTCCTATCTGAACGACATCGCCCGCCGTGATCTCGGGCTCAAGGACGACGGCCTGCCCACGGACGTGCAGTTCAAACGGACCGGGGAATCCTTTTCGGATCTCGAGGAATTCGTGGTCACCGCCCGGAGTCGCAAGCACACGCTCATGGGCCAGATGACCCCGCTCGTGCCGTCGGACTACCATTTTGCCACGGTCTTCACCTTCGAGTCCCTGCCGCGCATGGCGGATCGCGTCTCTTCCCTCGGGGACGCCCTTTCCGGCGTCGAAAACCTCATCGGGCGCTCGCCCGCCATGCTCCAGCTGAAAGATCAAATCCGCCAGATCGCGGGCTCCACGTCCACGGTCCTCGTCACCGGCGAATCCGGCACCGGCAAGGAACTCGTCGCCCGGGCCATCCACGCCGCCAGCGGCCGCCGGGACAAGCCCTTCATCGGCATCAACTGCGGGGCCATCCCCGACGCCCTGCTCGAAAGCGAGCTGTTTGGCTACACGGGCGGCGCGTTCACCGGCGCGAGCGCCAAGGGGCGCATCGGCAAATTCGAGCTGGCCCACAAGGGCGTGCTGTTCCTCGACGAAATCAGCACCATGCCGCTCTACCTGCAAGTGAAGCTGCTCCGCGTCCTGCAGGAACGGGCCTTCACCCGCCTCGGCTCCAACCGGCTCATTGAGGTGGATATCCGTATTATCGCGGCGACGAACGAAGATCTTGCCGGAGCGGTGCGCCAAGGCCGTTTCCGCGAGGATCTCTTCTACCGCCTGAACGTGATCCCGCTGCAGGTGCCGCCCCTGCGCGAGCGCCACGGCGACATCGAGCTGTTGTCGTCCCACTTCCTCGCCCGCTACAGCGCCCGGTTCAACAAGCCGGTCCCGTCGCTCGGCCCGGACATACTCGCGGCCCTCTCCGCCTACCCGTGGCCCGGCAACGTGCGCGAGTTCGAGAATGTGATGGAGTTTATGGTCTGTCTCTTATACACATCTGACGCTGCCGACGAAGCTAGAAGTGTAGA
>OWIW01001342.1_pt1 | contig 13559 bp, 11 predicted proteins | sample 2433821 | NCBI WGS metagenome assembly OWIW01 (sample SAMN05065751, study PRJEB22554) | human gut metagenome | biome: ENVO:2100002; feature: ENVO:00000062; material: ENVO:00002003 | host: Homo sapiens | place: USA | reverse complement strand
GAGTGTCTCGTGGGCTCGGAGATGTGTATAAGAGACAGCCATTCCTCCGGCAGGGGGAACCATCCTGATCAAAAGCGGCTATACGGATGACAGCGTATTCGTCACCGTGGCGGACACGGGCTGCGGCATCTCCCCGGAAGTCAGCCGCGCCGTACAGAGCGGACGGCAGCTCACTGACAACCTCTCCGGCGACTCGTCCCGGGGAATGGGGATCGGCCTGTCCGTCTGTCAAAGCATCATTAAGGCCCATGACGGTTTCTTCGCCGCTGGAAACGATCCGGAGGGCGGGGCTGTGTTCCGCTTCGGCCTTCCTATGGAGGAGATCAAAGATGAATGAAAAACGTGTGATCCTCGTCATCGAGGATGAAAAGACTATCAGCAACTTTATCTGCCGCGCCCTCACCGCCAACGACTACAAGGCCATCCCCGCCTTCAGCGGCAAGGAGGGCCTGTCCCTGTTCTTCTCCCACGGCCCTGACCTCATCCTGCTGGATCTGGGTCTGCCCGACATGGACGGCATGGACATTCTGAAGGAGGTCAGCGGCCTGCCTCAGGAGACCCCTGTCATCATCATCTCTGCCCGAGACCGGGAGTCGGAGAAGGTGAAGGCCCTGGACATGGGGGCGGACGACTACATCGTCAAGCCCTTTGGCGTTCCGGAGGTGCTGGCCCGGATCCGCACTACCCTCCGTCATGCGGAGCGGGTGCGCTCTGCCACACATGGGGAGAAAAAACTGAGCTACCGGGTGAAGGATCTCACGGTGGACACCGCCCGGCACCAGGTCTTTGTGGGCGAGAAGGAGATCCACCTGACCCAGAATGAGTTCAAAATCCTGGAACTGCTGTGCCTGCACGCGGGAAAGGTACTCACCTACGACTTTATCATGAAGGAAGTATGGGGGCCCTATACCACCGGCGGCAACCAGATCCTGCGGGTCAACATGGCCAATATCCGCCGCAAGCTGGGGGAGAACCCATCTGAGCCCAAGTATGTTCTCACGGAACTGGGTATCGGCTACCGCCTGCTGGAAGAGGGGTAAGCCCCGCCGGGGCTTTTGCGCTTCCTTAACGGGAAGTCCCGCCCGTTGACACCCAATTAACGTCCTTTCGGATTATGATAATGGCAGAGAGGGGAGCACCCCCTCGACAACCGATCTGAGAGGAGCATTTTAAGATGGAAACCGTCCTGAATTCTCTGCTGGAGCCGCAGGAGAAAGTATTGTGGTTCGGCCGTCCGGAAAAGAGCAAGCTGCTGAAGGCCTACGACCGTAAACATCAGTTTGTCGTGTGGGGCGTGATGGCCGCATTTTTGATTTTGACCCTGGCTGTGGTCTTTCCCTATATGATCAAGATCGAACGGCCGCCCCAGGTCCTGGCGATCGCCTTTGCCGTCATTAACGCCGTTCCCGTCATCATGGCCATCCGACCCTGGATGGATCAGCGCCTTCTGGAGGGCAAGACCGTCTATGCGGTGACGGACCGCCGGGTCATTGCGGTGGTAAAGGAAAGCGTATATATTCTCCCCCGGCTGGGCACAGAGTGGATCATCACCCATCGGGACGGCGCCTGCGGGAACCTCCGCTTTGGAGCCGCCGCTTACGCCAAGGATCAGGACGACCGCGCGGATGCCGTGCTGGGCGTCATCGCCGTCATCTTCCTGGCCATCCTGGTGCCCGACCCCGGCAAGAGCGCCTCCACCGGCGAGGAGAACGCCATCAACGCCAAGATGGGCGTGAAGGACTGGATCAGCATCGTCACCAATCCCCGTACATGGCTGTCCGGCATCGCCGTGTTCGCCACCTACACCATGTACTGCACCCTGTCTTACTACACCCCCTACTTCAGCAACGTGCTGGGCGTGTCCGTGGTCTTCACCGGCGGCCTGTCCATCTTCCGCCAGTACGGCACCCGTTTCATCGGCGCTCCCGTGGGCGGCTGGCTGGGCGACAAGATCAAGTCGGTCTCCACGGTGGTGGGCGTCTCTCTGGCCGTGGCCGTGATTATGGTCATCGCCTTCATGCTCATGCCTGCCGGTTCCAATGCCAACATCCTCATCGTCCTCACTCTGGCCGCCGGTATCCTGACCTATATGGCCCGCGGCTCTATGTTCGCCATCCCCTCTGAGCTGAAGATCCCCAGAAAGTATGCGGGCACCACCTCCGGCGTGGTCTGCGCCATCGGCTACTGCCCCGACCTGTTCATCTTCGTGCTCTACGGCTACTGGCTGGACAACTTCGGCAACGACGGCTACCGCAACATCTTCATCTATGCCGCCGTGGTCATGGCCATCGGCGTCGTCAACGCCATTGTTACTCAGATTTACAAGAAAAAGGTCCTCGCCAAAGCGGCGGCGGCCGAGCATGCGGAGTAAGAGTGTCCGCAGCGTGATTTGTGAAAGGGGTATTTATCATGAAACAGGAACTCATTGACGCCCTGATCGGCATCTCCGGCAAGGATTACGTATTTTTTGCCCACGAGGATATTGAGGGCTACCTCTATGACGAGACCGAGGAGTTTGTCCGGCCCGAGGCCTGCCAGGACTGTGTGGTGATCCGGCCCGGCACCTACGAGGAGGTCTCCGCCATCCTGAAGCTGTGCAACGAGACCAAGACCCCCGTCATCCCCCGGGGCGGCGGCACCGGCGCCTGCGGCGCGGCCATTCCGACGGTGCCATCCATCATCATGTCCATGGAGCGCTTCCGGGAGATCCTGGAGGTGGATGAGACCAATATGATGGTCACCTGCCAGACCGGCGTCACCCTGGCCAAGCTGAACGAGTACCTGGACGAGCACGTCCACGCCTTGTATTTCCCCTGCCATCCCGGCGACGAGGGCGCCCAGATGGGCGGCATGGCCATCGAGAACGCCGGCGGCGTCCGGGCCGTCAAGCACGGCATCATGCGCAACTATATCAAGGGCATGAAGGTGGCACTGCCCTCCGGCCAGGTTGTCCAGTTGGGGGGCAAGCTGGTAAAGAACAACATGGGCTATGACCTCATGCATCTGCTCATCGGCTCCGAAGGCACTCTGGCGGTGGTCCTGGAGGTCACCCTGAAGCTCTACCCCCGCCTGGATTACACCGGCGCGCTGGTGTGCTCCTTCAAGAACACCGAGGACGCCATCGAGTCCGTGGCCGCCGTTCAGCGCCAGGGCATCATTCCCCTGGCGGTGGAGTACATGGACCGCATGATCGCCGTGGAGACCGCCGAGAAGATCAGCAAGACCTGGCCCATGAGCGACGAGGGTAAGGTGGATCTCATCTACATGGTGGAAGAGGCCACGGAGGACGCCCTCTATGAGACCGCCGGCACCATCGCTGAGACCTGCGAGGCCCATGGGGCCCTGAACTCCGTCATCGCGGAGAACGACAAGGACCAGCGCAACATCCTGGAGGTCCGCTCCAACATCTACGAGATTTTCAAGCCCTATTTTGTGGACTCTCTGGATACCGCAGTGCCCATGGCCCATATCGGAGACCTGATGCGGGACATCGACGCCATTGCCGAGAAGTACCACACCACCTCCCCCCGTGTGGGCCACGTGGCCGACGGCAACTTCCATAACTTCATCATGCTGGAGGACGGCAAGGTGCCCGCCTGGGCTGACGACATGCGCAAGGATATCTATGAAGCGGCTCTGAAGTACGGCGGGACCGTCACCGCCGAGCACGGTACCGGCAAGACCCGCAAGAAGTACATGGATCTCCAGTTCAGCCCCGAAGTCATCGAGATCATGAAGGGCATCAAGCGGACCTTCGACCCCAACGGCATCCTCAATCCCGGCGTGATCGTGGATCTGTAAGAAAACGCTTGATCCCCCATCGGACCGTGTGGAAAGGCGACCGCGCGGCCCCAAAGGAAAACCGGCTCCCGGATTTATTCCGGGAGCCGGTTTTTTGATGGTATCACGCCGGCTGATAGGCCTTGAGCAGCCGGACGGCAAACCTGCGGGTGGCGGCGGTCAGGTTGTATGCCCCGCCCTTGGTGCACCAGTTGTAAACCAGGCCGCGGACGGAGATCATCAGGTATTCGGCGATCTCGTCGGCGCTGTCGCCACCGGCCAGTTCGCCCTGTTCCAGCCCCTCCCGAAGCAGCTCGATCAGCACGCCCACCATGCCCTGATGGGGGTCCCGGTTAAAAAAGGGGTTGTCGGTGTTGTAGAGCAGCCGGGTCATCTTCATGTCCGTCAGGTCGCTGTTGTAGTGGGCGTAGTAGTCGAAGAAGGCGAGGATGCGTTCGTATACCGTACCCTGCGTCAGGGCCGGGGCCACCACCTCGCTGAAGTAGTGGTCCGCCACCCGGTAAGTCTCGTAAAAGACCTCCATTTTGGTGGAGTAGTAGTTGTAGAAGGTCCCGATGGACACGTGGGCCTTGGCCACGATGTCCCGGATCGTGATCTGTTCAAAGTCCTTCTCTGCCAGCAGAGAGACTGCCGCCTCGAAAAGCTTGTCTTTGGTCTGCTCCGCCTGAAGCTGGCGCCGGGTTTTGACCTGGGACGGGATATCTTCCATGTGCGTTCACCGCTTCCGTTTCTTTTTCCGATTAGTAGGATTATACAGGAAAAACGTCGGACCTGCAAGGCCTGACCTGTGGCATCCCCGCACAATACTGAGCAAGGAAATGCGCCATGTTGCACAAAAATGAACAAGTTCATCTGTTTCGGTTGACGGATTACACAAGGTGTGCTACAGTTTTTTCGAACAAGTTCAGTGAACAAAATCATTGGGTGCTTGGAGGAAAAAACATGGCAAAATTTATTACCGCGCAAGAGGCGGCCAAACAGATCCCCGACGGGGCGACGGTGGGCATTGCGGGTATGGGACTGTCGGGCTGGCCGGAGGAGGTCGCCTGCGCCATACGGGACCGCTTCCGGGAGACGGGCCATCCCTGCTCGCTGGAGCTGCACCAGGGCAGCGCCATGGGAGACTGGGGCTACGGCAACCAGTTCCTGGGCTGGGACCGGACCCGGCGCCCGGACGGCCCGGATACGGCCCACGGCAACCGGGGTGTGACTCGCCTGGGGGAGGCCGGAGAGGGGCTGGTTACCAAGTGGAGCGGGGCTCATGTGGGCAGCGCCTTCACGCTGCGGGACCTGGCGGCACAGGACAAGCTGGAGTGCCACTGTCTGCCTCAGGGGGTGGCTGTGAACCTGTGGCGTGAGATTGCCGCCGGCCGGCCCGGTCTGTTCACTAAGGTAGGCTTGGGCACCTTCGTGGACCCCCGGGTGGAGGGCGGCCGGATGAACCGGTGCACCAGGGACAACGTGGCCGAGCTGGTGGAGGTCAACGGCGAGGAGTATCTGTTCTTCAAGAGCTTTCCGCTGCATGTGGCCCTGCTGCGGGGCACGGTGGCGGACGAGAAGGGCAACATCTCTTTCATGCACGAGAGTGTCATCAACGAGGGCCTGGCGGTGGCGCAGGCGGCGCACAACTCCGGCGGTATCGTCATCGTCCAGGTGGAGTACGTTACCAAGGCCGAGACCCTGAACCCCAAGGATGTGAAGATCCCGGGCATTCTGGTGGACTACGTGGTCCAGGCCACCGACCCCATGGCCTGCTGGCAGGCGGAGGGCGTATACTGGGAGCCCTCCTTCTCCGGGCAGATCCGCCGGCCCACCAAGGCCATCCCCCCGCTGCCGCTGACCGAGCGGAAGGTCATCGCCCGCCGGTGTGCCATGGAGGTGCCCGCAGGGGCGGTGCTGAACCTGGGGGTGGGTATGTCCGCCGACGTAGGCAGCATTGTGGCCGAGGAGGGATGCCTGGACCGGGTGACCATGGCCGCCGAGAGCGGTATGATCGGCGGCGTGATGTGTGCCCTGCCCAACTTTGGCAGCAGCTACAACCCCGAGTGCACGCTGGAGCACAACGCCACCTTCGATCTGATCGACGGCGGTGGTCTGGATATGACCTGTCTGGGTCTGGGGGAGTGCGATGCGGAAGGCAATGTCAATGTGAGCAAATTCGGCCCCCGCCTCACTGGCCCCGGCGGCTTCATCGACATCACCAACGCCACGCCCAAGGTCGTGTTCTGCGGCACCTTTATGGGAAAGGCCAAGTACGCCGTGGGAGACGGAAAGCTGACCATCCTCCAGGAGGGGACCATTCAGAAATTTGTCAAGAACGTGGAGCAGATCACCTTTGCTGGGCAGTACGCAAAGCCAAGCCAGGAGGTCCTGTATGTCACCGAGCGGTGTGTGTTCCAGCTCATAGACGGGAAGATGACCCTCATTGAGATCGCCCCCGGCATCGACCTGGAGAAGGACGTGCTGGCCCATATGGGCTTTACCCCCGCAGTCTCTCCAAACCTTAAAACGATGGACCCGGCCCTCTTCCAGGAGACCTGGGGTGGGCTGGCGCAGACCCTTTAAACTCTGCCGAAGATTTTTTCATCGATCAAACATGTCGTTTAGGAGGAATACACATGAGCAGTCTGTTTTTCAATGAGGATCACGAAGGCATCCGTGAGATGGCGAAGGATTTCGCCGAAAAGGCCCTGGCCCCCATCGCGGGTGAGATCGACAAAACCGAGGCATTCCCCATGGACGTGGTGAAGACCATGGCGGACATGGGCTTTCTGGGACTGAAGATCCCCGAGGAGTACGGCGGTCTGGGTCTGGATATGCGCAGCTATGTCTGTGTCATGGAGGAGATCGCCAAGAAGTGCGCTACTGCTACGATCTTTATCTCTTCGGCCAACTCCCTGTCCACTGCCCCCATCGTCATCTCCGGCACACCGGAGCAGAAGGAGAAGTACCTGCCCGGCGTGGCCGCCGGCGAGAGCTTCATCGCCTTTGGCCTCACCGAGCCCAACGCCGGCTCGGATGCCGCGTCCATGACCACCCGCGCGGTGGAGGACGGAGACAGCTACATCCTCAACGGCCGCAAGTGCTTCATCACCATGGCTCCCATCGCCGATCAGTGCATCGTCTACGCCAAGACCGCCCCGGAGAAGGGGGCCAAGGGCATCACCTGCTTCATGGTGGATATGAACCTACCCGGCGTGTCCTGCGGCCGCCACGAGGAGAAGATGGGCCAGCGGGGCGTGCCGGTGAGCGATGTGGTGCTGGAGGACGTGCGGGTACCCAAGGACTGCGTCATCGGCGAGGTGGGCATGGGCTTCATCAACGCCATGAAGACGCTGTCCGTGGGCCGCGTGGGGGTGTCGTCCATGTGCCTGGGCATGGCCCAGGAGGCCATCGACCTGGCGGTGAACCACACCAAGAACCGGGTGCAGTTCGGCAAGCCCCTGGCCAAAATGCAGGCCCTGCAGTTTATGATGGCGGATATGGAGACCAAGCTCAACGCCGCCCGGCTGCTGACCTACAACGCCGCTTACCTGCTGGACACCAGGCAGCCGGCGGACAAGGCCGCCTCCATGGCCAAGTATTACTCCGCGGAGGCTGCCATTGAGATCGTCAACAAGTCCCTCCAGCTCCACGGCGGCTACGGCTATTCCCGCGAGTACGAGATCGAGCGCATCTACCGCGACGTCCGGGTCTGCTCCATCTACGAGGGCTCCTCCCAGGTCCAGCAGATGGTCATCTCCGGCCAGCTTTTGAAATGAGGAAGGGTATTGTCCGCTGGCCGTTTCTGGCAGTCGGCGTGGTGAGCATGCTCTTTGCGGGCATCATCTATGCCTGGTCCATCCTGAAGGCTCCGTTGGGGGACGCCTTCGGGTGGACCGCCTCTCAACTGGCCATGAACTTTACCCTGACCATGTGCTTTTTCTGTATTGGCGGCGTGGTATCCGGTGTGCTGACCAAACGGACCTCCCCCAAGGTGACCGTGCTGTGTGCGGCGGTCCTGTCCTGGGCAGGTTTTGCGTTGACCTCCCGCCTGTCCGGACAGGTAGTCATGCTGTATATTACCTACGGAGTTATGTGTGGCCTGGGCATCGGGATGGCCTATAATGCCGTGATCTCCTCTGCCAACGCCTGGTTTCCAGACAAAAAAGGTGTGTGCTCCGGGGCCCTAATGATGGGCTTCGGGGCCAGCACCTTGGTACTGGGAAATGTGGCCGGGACGATGATCGAGACGCCTGCTGTCGGATGGCGGGGAACTTATCTGATTCTCGGCGTCCTGATCGGGGTGGTCTTGCTGGTTGCAGCCCTGGTGATCCGACTGCCCTCTCCGGAAGAGGCAGGGGCCCTGCCCAAGCCTGAGCAGAAGAAGGCTCGTAAAAGCGAGAATTCTTTCGAGACTCGGGACTATACCACTCTGGAAATGATTCAGCGCCCCAGCTTCTGGCGTTTTTTCCTGTTCACGATCACCATGGCGGCAGTCGGAAATACAGTCATCAGCTTTGCAAAAGACTTGGCTCTCTCAGTGGGGGCTTCCGCCGCGCTTGCCACTACGCTGGTAGGAGTGCTGTCAGTCTGCAATGGATTGGGCCGCATCCTGTGCGGTGCCATTTTTGATGCGCTGGGCCGAAGAAAAACGATGTTACTTTCCAATGTGCTGACAATTTTGGCCCCAACTGTGACACTGGGGGCGATTTGGATGGGCTCGGTGCCACTGTGTGTGGCAGGGTTGTGCCTGACTGGCATTTCCTATGGCTGTGCTCCTACCATTTCTTCTGCGTTTGTGGCTACTTTCTACGGGGCCAAGCACTTTGCCATGAATTTCAGCATTGCAAACACCATGTTGATTCCAGCTTCCTTTACGGCTACTCTGGCCTCTGCTCTGGCAGCCTCCACCGGCGGCTACATGGCCTCCTTCCTGATGCTCATCGCTCTTACTGTGGTTGGATTCGTGCTCAATTTAAGCATTAAGCAGCCGTAATGGAGCCCTTTGCACCCCCTGCGTACGGCCATTAAGGCGATTTTGCCCTTGATGGCCGTACAGCTACTTTCGGAGAGACGGGCGGCCTTATGTTCCCCCGTTTGTCATTCTTCTGACGCAATCCTGCCGCTCGCCCCGAGTATTCGGCGGCGCTACGTTGCAAAGACCAGCACCAAGTTATGAATCGTATCCTTGTTGGAGTGTGGTATAATATCCTTAGACAGGCAAAAGTACCTGCGCAGGCTGCAAAAAGCGAGGTTAAATGTCGGAAACAAGAAGCTCTTTTCCTAAAAGATAATAAAGCGAAGCAGAGAGGCCGCACGAAACGTCTTCCATGAGAAATGAGGTAGAGATGGAGCAGATAAATGAGCAGGCAGTCTTTCTTCCGGTCCTTGAGGCCCTTTATGACGCTGTAATGGTCACCGACAGCAATGGTGTAATCATCTTAGCCAATCAAGCGACACTGGATTCCTTTTCCCTTACCCGGGAACAGTTGATTGGTAAGACCCCGTCCCAGTTGATTGCTGAAGGTGTCTACCTCAACTCCAGCATTACTAAAGCGATTGAGACAAGAGATACGGTGACCGAAATTATTCACTTTCCTAATGGCGCCCGCCGACTATCTACCAGTGTGCCCATGTTCGATACTGAGGGAGCCCTCTCCATGGTCATCACCAACTCCCGCGCTGAAGATATACTGAATGAATTTTCCAAACAGCTAGCCTATGAACAGGGGTTGCATGAGAAGTATCAAGAGATCGCCGCTTATCTGACCGACATACGTACGGATAAGGTAATTTATTGCAGTAATCAAATGAAGGACATCATGTCGATCTGCAATATCATATCCGGGGCTGACAGCACCGTTATGCTGCTGGGGGAGTCCGGTGTGGGAAAAGAGGTCATCGCTCATCACATCCACAATAACAGCCCCAGGAGGAAAAATGCCTTTATCCCGATCAATTGTGCCGCAATCTCAAAAGAACTGTTTGAATCCGAATTGTTCGGCTATGCACCCCACGCCTTTACAGGAGCCTCATCCAAGGGGAAGAATGGCCTTATCAAGCTGGCCCATAACGGTACTCTGTTCTTGGATGAGGTAGCGGAGCTGCCGCTGGATATGCAGACCAAGCTGCTCCGATTTCTTTCCACAAAAAAGTTCATCCCTGTGGGCAGCAACAAGCCAGAAGAGGTGGATGTGCGCATTATAACTGCCACTAACCAGGATTTATTACAGATGACGAGGGAGAAAACCTTCCGGACAGACCTCTATTATCGGCTTAATGTGATCCCCATCCGTATCCCCCCCTTACGGGAACGGATTGAGGATATCAAGGTGCTATCAGAGGCCTTTCTTGCCACATACAACCAGAAATATAAAAAAGCTATCCTTTTTGCTGAGCAGGAGATGGAGCTTCTGAAGGCTTATCCTTGGCCAGGCAATGTACGGGAACTTAAGAATATTATTGAACGCACTGTGGTTATGTGCCAGCAGGAAAACGTAGGGGATTTTCTGCAGGCCTCCCTTTTTGGTACCAACGGGATGGATGTCCTCAATTATGGCGAAGGCTTTCATATCCGCTTTGATCTTCCACTCAAAGACGCCTTAGAATCGTTTGAGAATTACTATATCAATGCGGTTTTGGAGGAGAACCATGGAGCACTGAATGAGGCGGCCAAAGTCCTTGATATCCATCGGACAACGCTCTACCGCAAGAAAAATCCCGAGCCAAAGGCGCGGCTGTCTACACAGGACAAGGGACCTGGAAAGAATGACGAGCAAGCTTGTGTTGGAACAGATGACGTATAGGCAAAAAATACTGCGCGACTGCGCTGACATAAGCCCGCATCTTCTCCCCCTTACGATAGCATATCTCAGCAATCCGGCAATACCCAGTCTGCCCAGTTGCATCCAAGCTTATCTTTCACTATAATGAATCTGACCTGTTTTCAAAAGCAGGTCAGATCGGAGGACTCTCATGCTCACCATCACGCTGGAACCACACGGCGCCCAGCCTCTTTATGAACAGCTCTACCGCGGTATTCGGCACAAAATCGAACAGGGGGCCCTGGCTGCCGGTGAACGGCTCCCCTCCAAGCGGGCCCTGGCCTCCCATCTGAAGGTCAGCGTAGTGACCGTAGAGGGGGCCTATGGCCAGCTCCTGGCGGAGGGCTATCTGCGCTCTGAGCCCAAACGCGGCTTTTTTGTCCAGCCCTTCGAAGCGCAGTCCGCCCCAGCCGCCATCCCAGCCCGGCCTTCCGCCGCTGCGTCTGTAAAGGAAAAAAGCATTCAATATGATTTTACCACCAATGCGGTAGACACCGCCCGCTTCCCCTTCTCCACCTGGGCCAGACTCATGCGGGAGGTTCTGACGCAGGAGGACAGTGGCCTTCTGGCCGCCAGTCACCCCCAGGGGGTGGAGGAGCTGCGGCAGGCCATCGTCCGCTACCTGGGAGACTTCCGCGGTATCCAGGCCGAGCCGGAGCAGATTGTGGTGGGCGCCGGGTCTGAATACCTGACCGGCCTGCTGACCCAGCTCCTGGGCCGGGAGGGGGGCTACGCCGTGGAGGACCCCGGATACCGAAAGCCCGCCCGCATCCTGGCCAACAACGGCGCGCAGGTGCTGCCCATCCCGCTGGACGCCCAGGGACTGCGGGTGGATCTGCTGGAGCGGAGCCGCGCACGTGTGGCCCACGTCACCCCCTCCCACCACTTTCCCCTCGGTATGGTCATGCCCGTGACCCGGCGCAGGGCTCTCCTGTCCTGGGCGGGACAGTCGGAGGACCGCTATATCATTGAAGACGACTACGACAGCGAGTTCCGTTTTTCCGGCCGCCCTATCCCCGCGCTCCAGAGCCTGGACACCGGGGAGCGGGTCGTCTATCTCAACACCTTTGCCAAGAGCCTGGCCCCCTCCCTGCGCATCAGCTACATGGTGCTGCCGCCCCATCTGCTGGCCCGTTACCGTCAGGAGCTGCAGTTCTATTCTTCCACGGTCCCCTCCTTCGAGCAGTATACGCTGGCCCGATTCATGGAGCGGGGGCACTTTGAGCGCCATATCGCCCGCATGCGCACGCTTTATAAGGGAATCCGGGACTCCCTTCTGTTCGCCGCCCGGGAAGAGGGGATCACCTCCCACGGGACCTTCTCCGGCGCGGAGGCGGGCCTCCACCTGCTGCTGCAAATGAACAACGGCATGACAGAGCCGGAGCTGGTCCGCCGGGCGGCGGAGGCCGGCGTGGGCGTCTATCCCCTGTCCAGCTACTATCTGGCGCCCGGGACCCGCTCTGCCCTCCCCACGCTGGTCATGGGCTATGCCCGGATGCGCGGGGAGGACATGGCGCCCGCCTTCTCACTGCTCCGCAAGGCCTGGGCACTGGACCGGCCCTGACAGATGGGGCCGGTTCAGTCGCCGGGCCCCTCCTCCTGCATCCGGATCATCCGGTAGCCCACGCCGATGTGCGTCTGGATATACCGGGGCCGGGAGGGATCTGTCTCGACCTTTTTACGCAGGGTCGCCATGAACACCCGGAGGGAGGGGGTATCCGACGGCAGGGTATTCCCCCAGATCTCCTTCATAATGTAGTTATGGGTCAGCACCTTTCCTGTATTTCGGGCCAACAGGCACAGCAGCCGGTATTCAATCGGCGTAAGGTGGACTTCCCTGCCGCATTTGTATGCACAGCCGGCCGCGTAGTCGATCTTCAGGTCTCCGTTTTCATAGATGCTGTTCCCTTCGCTGGACTTCAGAGTGTCATACCGCACCCGGCGCAGGGCGACCCGCAGCCGCGCCAGCAGCTCTTCCACGGAAAACGGCTTGGTCAGATAGTCGTCGGCTCCGGCGTCCAGCGCGCTGACCTTGTCCATATCCTCACTTCGGGCGGAGACTACGATAATGGGGGTATTGCTCCAGGAACGCACCTTTTTGATGATATCCACCCCATCCATATCGGGCAGGCCCAAGTCCAGCAGGATGACGTTGGGATGGCTGGAGGCCGCCTCCAGAATGGCAGCAGCGCCGGTCCGGGCCTTGTGGTACTGATAGTTCTGTGTCTCCAACGTCGTAGTAATCAGATTGCCGATGGCCACATCGTCCTCGACCACTAGAATTTGCGGTTTATTCAATGGGATTCACCTCCGCAGAATGCAGCGTAAACATAAAAACGGCGCCGTGGGGCGCATTGTCCTCGACGGATATGGTGCCGCCGTGGGCCGTCACAATCGACCTGCAAAGGGAGAGCCCCAGGCCCAGCCCCCTCCTTCCGTCCCCACGGTCGTTGTTGGCCGTATAAAACATATCAAAGATCTTGGATTTGGCTTCCGGGCCCACGCCCGGTCCGTCGTCTGCCACCCGCACTTCCACCATATCCCCCCTCCTTGCGGCAGAAAGTACGATATTGGACCCAGGCGGCGTATACTTGATGGCGTTGTTCACCAGATTGATGACCACCTGCACCATCAGCCGGGCGTCCATCCTGGCCATCAGCAGGTCATCCCCCAGTTCCACCGTGATGCGGTGTTCCGGCGCATGGCGGTCCAAATGGGCCAACGCCTCCTGAAACACCTCGTCCAGAAGCTCCGGCTGCATACGAAGCTCCATGGTGCCGTTCTCAATGCGGGTAACGGACAGCAGGTTTTCCACCAGATTGGTCAGCCACATGCTGTCGTCATAGATGGAAAGGTAGAGCTCGTGCCGCTTCAATTCATCCAGTAACGCTGAATTCTCCACCAGAATGCCGGCATTTCCCGAAATGCTGGTCAGCGGCGTGCGCAGGTCGT
>OWIW01001341.1_pt1 | contig 13565 bp, 10 predicted proteins | sample 2433821 | NCBI WGS metagenome assembly OWIW01 (sample SAMN05065751, study PRJEB22554) | human gut metagenome | biome: ENVO:2100002; feature: ENVO:00000062; material: ENVO:00002003 | host: Homo sapiens | place: USA | reverse complement strand
CTTCTAGCTTCGTCGGCAGCGTCAGATGTGTATAAGAGACAGGTAGTATATACTGTGTTAAAAAACTTATCAATTATAATTAGTTATATAGCAGTTTCGGTAATTTTTAAATTTTGCCGAAACTGCTATAAAGTAAAATATGCCGATGGCAAGAATCGTTACAAGTTCTGTCGAATAATCCGGGTAATTATTCCCACAGCCACCCCACGTTCCATATCCAGCCGCGTTACCGCAAAGCTGACATCATCTTTCTTTCCTGGTGTCCGGTAATCGTAACACGAGTGGGCGATAGCATTGACGCCATTGGAGAGCCTGATATAGACTACCCCTTTATGAACATCTGTGACCTTACCCATATACTTGCTCTGGACACGGCATTTCTGCAGGTTATCCTGACTGGTATTCTGGGAAATGCTTTTGACATCTACCCGGATACTGATATCCTCCAAGGATTCCCGGCGCACCTTCTGTACCCGCACCAGCACTTCATCACCAACAGAAAAACGCTCGTGGGCATCTCCAATCCAATCCCAGGCAAGGTCCCGGGCCATAATTGAGGTTTCCACACCGAAAATTTCCACACGGATGACTTTTTCTGCAACGGCAATGACACGTGACTGTACGATACGTCCTTCATATATACGATATGTGCCGGAAGAGTCGGTATCCAGATAGAACAGCTGGCGTTTACGGAGCATTGCTTCTCTGCGGCTTGCCACCACACTGAAGGTCTTGGAGTCGATACCCCTTACAATAAAGTCGATGTCGGCCCCCAGCATATTATTAAGAATCTTGTTTTGCCGCAGCATCAGTTCACTATATTCCTGTTCTGTGCTGGTACGGGGCAGCTGAATCATCATTTCCTTTAAAGGAATGATAATACGGACCCCCTTATAGTCAACGATAGCAATAGTCTTTTTGCTATCTGTCTGTTCAATGCCGCCCAGCTTGCCGGTAAGAATCCTGCGGGTGCGGTAAGCATTGCGAATCTCATGCCAGATGATGTCCTCCCGTTCCTCCTCAGTGGTTACATCCTCACGGCTTCGGATAGTCAGAACAGGGGCATTGCTTCGCACCGGCGTATCCATATTGCCAGGCGTTGACAGCGCATCGGAAATATCCGGCTGATTATCCTCTGATGTATTCAACAGAGGAGGTGCCTCAACCGTGGAAACTGTGGCATCTTCCGAATAGTTGGGTGTCCCTTCAATAATAGGCGGCATATCAGATTCAGGAACGGAGGTTTCTTCCGCCTTTTTCTTGCGGACACCTCGCCTCGTCTTAGCCGGCTTCCCGCCGGGAGCAGGTTCCTCTGAAGCAGTATTTCCGGTCTGTTCCGTGGAAACTGCTTCATCAGTTGCAACGCTGTTTTCTGCCTGCGTATCGGTCTTACCCTGGGTATCGCCATCGGTCAGCTCCATAGCGCCCAGCAATTCGTTCAGATCGACTTTGCTTTCATTGTCATCACCAGTTGCCGTAAGGCTCGTGTCGGCAGCAGAGAGTTCTGTTCCATAGTCTGCACTTGCGGATGTCCCCAAGGTCTGGTTTTCCTGTTCCAACAGGTCATTGTTTTTAATTGCCATAAAAATTGCCCTCCTTTATATGATGGAAATTAAGATAGGATAGAATCCTTATCTGACACAATAATGCCCGCTGGTGCCGTTTCCTTTTTGGTTGGCATAGCAGTGGGCTGTTCCGGCTTCTTTTCCGGTTTGGGTGCTGCGGGTGCAGCCGCTTTACTGGTACGGCGGGGAGCTGGTTTCTTTACGGCGGGTGCCGAGGCTTTTGCCGCAGCTTTTTCTTCCTCCAAACGCCGCCACTCCGGTATATGGGCGGAAGCCTTACAGGATTGAAGCTTTTCCGCCTCCGGGTGCTTTGTATAGTCCATCTTCGACACTTTAAGTGCTTTTCTGCCCCGGATGATAACAAGGGCCTGGTCGATAGGAAAACGCAGCACTTCATCAGGAGTGAGAACAGGACGCTTGCCGACACCGCTGGTTTCCCGATATTCTGGCGTGTAGTTGGAAATACGCCAGGTACCAAGCTGTTTTGCTTTGCTGGTGACATCTACACTGGCGAGGCCCGTGCGTTCAGAGACAAATTCCGCTGTTAAAGAATCAGTACAGCCGAGGAAGTACTGCACATCACAGTTTCCCAGCAGCTCTTGCCAAAGATTAAGAGGATAACGGTTTTGTAGACCTGCAAGATTCTGGAACACCAGTGACATACTGATATTACGAGAGCGGATAACGGAAAGGCGGCGTGAGAGATCTGGAATGGTTCCGCATGCCGTTAATTCTTCTCCTAATACATGGACTGGCACAGGAAGTTTTCCGCCGGGACAGTTTTTGTCCGCATAACGCACTAATTTGATAAATACAAACGATAAAAAAAGGCTTGCCAAAAAATCGAAGGTGCTGTCCTGGTCACTGGTAACTAAAAAGTAAGCACAGGGCTGTTGTCCGGGCAGTTCCAAGTCAATCTCATCCCGTATCGTGATTTTCTTTATCAGCTCGGACTGGAACACCTGAAGCCGGCTGCCCAGACCGATAACAACACCGCTCCGCACGGTTTCAGAGGATTGCTTAAAAAGGCTGAACGGAGCTTTGGCGGGATGGGTAGGCGCAAGTCCTTCAAACAGGCTGTTCAGTTCAGATTCAGAATTCAGCGTCAGCAGCCGGTAGACCTCACCGATGTTCTTATGCTCTGCATCGTAGCTCTGGTCCACATACAGCACCAGCGCTTTAAGCAGGTTCATTTCGGCGGAATCCCAGAAGTGGTCGCCCTTGCTGCCGTTCATAGTATTTTTGATGATAACATCTACGAAAAGCTGCGCCATCAGTTCCTGTCCCTCGATTTCTGCAAGACAGTTCCAGGAGTCGCTGTTTTCGGGCGAGACCAGATTGAAAACACGGACACAGTAACCCCGGTCCCGCAAATAGGAACTTGATTTTTCGTATAGCTCGGATTTGGGATCACAAATAATTTGGGATTCTCCACGGGCAGCGCTCTGGAGAATGCGGTTCATACAAAAGGCTCTTGTTTTCATAGAGCCGCTTGCACCGTACACGGCCATGTTTGCATTGAAGCGAGTTTCCTCCGGCATACAAACTACCTTGTTGTCCAGCAGGCCAAGAATGGTTCCATGATGTTGGCGCAGGTCCGATACCAAGTCCAGCACTTCAGTCATTTCTTTACGGCTCATCCAGCCAGATGTGCCATAGGTACCTTTGGCAGAGTATGTAAAATTGCGGTCCTTATCATATTCACCGCTGTCACTGTATCCCATCCGCATAACCATAATAAGCAGAATTGACAGCAGGCCAATGCAGATCAGGATACCGTAAAGACCATAAGGCGGTTGAAACACGGTGGTAATGCAGGATATAAAGTCAGGCGACGCCATTACCGGAGATGTACCATCCCCAGGAATACCGCCGCCCTGTTTCCACACAGCATAATTGCCGATAAATTGAGCCAGATACCCGCCTGCGTACAAAATCGCAAGTATGGCAGCCGGCCCGGCAATCAATCCTTTCATGATTTTCTGTTTGTCTATGGAAAGAACCTCCTTTCAAATTTATCGAAGCCGATGGTCTGAAAACGTATCCGGCTGCCACAATAGCGCTCCAGTACATTCCGCTGGTAATCAAAGCAAATGAGCATGCCATTTCTGCCTTGCAGTTCCAGCGCCGTATTATAGCGGGCAATGCGGGGCATATCGCAGCTGTAAGCAAACAGTACCGGATCGCCGTTCTTGTCAATCGCATCATTTTCGATGCGCCAGTTAGCCCTCCGCTCGGTTAAATCCAGAGAAAGAATTCGGTGCAATTCTTCTTTTTTTTCAGTATCACAGAGCAAGCGCAAAAGTATTTCACCCTGACGGTCATTGGTAACATAAAAAAAGTGGTCGTAGCAGCCGTCCAGCATAAAACAGTCATGTCTTTTGCCCCCATTGCTGGTTAGCATCTGGTATGCCGATTCCATCCCGTCTCCAAGCACTAAACCGGAAACATCTTCTGGGCGGAACTGGGAGGCAAGCCGCTGCTGACACAATACGGTCCACATCAGAGTTTTCATGCGCAGCTCGGATTTATAGCTCCATTTCATCAGACCGGGTCCGCAGTTGTAGGTAACAAATATACCCGCTGGTGCAAGCAGAACACCTACGGAACGGGAACTGCGGATTTTGGTAAAATCAATACCAACCTCTTTGATTTCACGGGAATTATAAAACGCAGGCGCTTCAATCTCACCAACAAGTGAACCTTCTGGTGAAAAGATATCCGGTTTATTATTCCGGAATACAGCTGCGCCGGCATTTTCCATTGTCACATAGGCTTGTGCGATGCGGTGCAGACGTAGCCGGCGATTTACCTCGCTTTTCAAGCGGTTGGTATCGGTTTCTCCTGTGAGATAAAATGTAAACAGGTCGGGGCGTTCCGACAGGAGCGTGGCTTTCGCTTTTACTCCCAGCCGATAGCCCCTCAGCTTATCCCGGTAGTATGTGCGCAGGTAACCATCCTTTTTTAAAGCAGTAATAACGGACTCCTTGTAATAATCACTGCCACGGAGCCGTTTTAACTGGTCTGCCGGGAACTCACCGGAGATAGCAGTTAAGGCAAGAAGGTGGTATGGCAGTGTATCGGGCTGTGGAAACGTGCGGTTGCATTTCCCAATATTGCTCACTCCTTTCGTGAACGGCTTTTACCGAGACTGAAAACGACTTCGGTAAAAACCGGGTACTGCATCGCCTCAGAAGCCCATGAAAAACGTGGATTTTGGCGGTGCGTGATAGGGTCGGGATAAAATACCCCTAAAATCATCAAAAATCCGAGATGGTTTTCAGATGGTTTTCCTGTTCAGAAATCCAGAGAGGAAACCGTGCCTTTTCCATAATGGAGATTCGGGTACAGTCCTTTTCGCCAAGTACCGCTGTATTATAAGCGTCACAGAGCAGGCCGCAGTCATCGGTCATAACAAATGTGGCAAGTACGTCTAAAAGCTGCTTTTCTTCAAGGTTGTCATAATCACGAACCCTTCTTGTAGGAAGTGATTGATCGTAGACTTGAGTAAAACAGACAACACAATCCCGATAGTGGGGCAGCGTATTTTCTCTGGCATACTGTTCCATGGCAAAGTATAGCGGGTCTAAAAGAAATTCCGTGTTCTGCCTCTGCCTGCGTTTAGGCAGCAGGCTGGGAAGTGACACCGACAGTACCCCTTCTTCGTAGGTAATCTCAATGCCGTGTGCCGACTGTGCCGAGGTCAGATACTCCGCTTTTCTGATGCCGGTACTGGCATAAATCAAATGCCGCAGACGACAGGCAACTGACTCTGCCCGCAGTGCGGCATCCATAGATAAAACTTCATAATTATCGGGATAACGCTGGATATCTGTGGTGTCCATTGCATATAGAGCATTATTCAGACGGGAAAGATCGTCCAGAATACTCCCGATACGTTTTGAAATGATTTTTCGTTCCAATTATGTTCCTCCATTTGCACGTTGATAATAGAGCACCTGCCCAGAGGAAGATACGGTACAGAATCCGGCAATACCTGGAAAATCAAGCAGCGGAATCTGGTCCGGCTCCTCCACCAGAACAATGTGGCGGCTGTCTTGTCTTGCGTCCTGTTTCAACGCATGGGTGATAAGTGCCTCCTGGCAGACAGCCACATAGACAATTTCATAAATCTCTCCACCTGAAAAGAAGATAACTTTTGCAGGGAAGTCTCCAGGAGAATGATATTCCACCCGGTCGATTACATCCAGAAGTACCCAGACCGACTGTATCAGGCCGGAATCTGCCTGGTGTTTTTTACCATAAGGAAACCAGCCGCCGCTGATACTTTGCTCGGCCCTGCCCTGCCGTTTAAGATGGGAGAGCAGGCCATAGACAACAGCGCTGTCCTTGCCGGGAAAAAATCCTGCCAGCTGGCATTGTATAAGGCCCGGATACAGGGAAATGAGACGCAGCAGCTCTGTGGCCTCCTGCCCATATATATCGGCTCTGGTCTTCATGTGGGAATCACCTCCTTTTGCTCATAGGCGTAATTTTGACGTAATACGTGCGTCAGTCATGGGAAAGACGCAATTAAGACGTAATCTGAACGTAATTCATCTTATCCGGCACTGGCCTGATTATCTTGCTGCCGCAGACGATTTACGATGTTTCTCAGCTCACGCCGGTCTGTGGTAATCAAATCTTTTTCCAGCGGGCTTGCCTTAAACTCCACCATAATGTTGTTATTGTTTGTTGAAATCAAACCGTTCCCGCGCTCAAAATGGATAATTTCCATGATTTCCGCATCGGACAGATGCAGTGTGTCCTGAACCCGCATGGCTTCATCATCCTCCAGGTTGAGAATAATCTTAGTTTTAGAATTGTTGATAATACCCTTGCCAAAACGCCCCTCATCCAGATTAAAAAAGTCATTGAGGTCCTGGCTGGCACAAACGGCACTGCCGCCATAGCCTCGTATCGTCTTGAATATCTCAAGAACAAAATCCCCTGCAAGCCTTGTGCCGGTAGCGCCGGCGCCTGATAAAAGCTGCCAGCATTCATCTATAAAGATGGTCTTTTCTTCGGTACGGTCTTCTTTGGCACGGTCCCATACAAAATCCAGTGCAACGAACATACCAACTGTAAGCAGATCTCCGGTAAGAGAGGAAATATCAAGTACAGTATATTTATTCTGCAGGGATACATTGGTTTGCTGGCTGAAGGTGCGGGCGGAGCCATTGACAAGGCGGTTGAGGATATGCGCCATCCGCAGAGTATCAGGAGATTGCTTTAATATTTCGTAAAGGCCACCCAGTACCGGCATTTCCCGGTATTGCCCCGGACGTTCAGGGGCTTCCAGGGAAGCATTATCGTGGGTAATGCCTTTGGCGTTGTAGCTGCGGATCATTGCTTCATCTAAAAGCTGGCGTTCTTCATGGCTCATGTCAGGTATCAATAAGCTGAAAAAGATGTGAAGCCGCTGAATTTTGGTTGCCAGTTCGGATAACTGGATGCCCGGTCCGTCCAGGAGTTCGCTAACCGTGTGATCCACCCGGCGAATTTCCATTACATTGATACAGTGTGGGCTTGCCGGGGAAATCGAAATAAACTCACCGCCCACATTGGCGCAGGCCCGGTGGAACTCGTGGCCTTTCAGTGGGGCGACAATAAAAATAGGAATGCCTTTGCGTCTCATGCGGAGTGCCATCAGCTGCATGGTAAAGGTCTTACCTGCTCCGCTGGTTCCCAGAATCGCCATATTAGCGTTCTTGTAAACTGCAGAATTAAAGATATCTACAATGATGAGAGAGCTGTTGTATTTATTGACACCCAGCAGAATCCCGTTGTCATCACACATCTCATAACTCGTAAAGGGATAGCAGCTGGCTGCGCCGCCTGTAAGAAGGTTGCGTTTACTGCGCTCATACAATTTCTTTTCCGGCGCAATCAGCGGCAGAGAAGACAAAAACGCCTGCTCGCCACGAAAATGGCAGTTGCAGACGTTCATATCCTGTGACAGAAGGAGCTTTTTCATTTCACTGACTTTCCACTCCAAATCATCCTCGGTTGGGGCGGTAATAGTAATCATAAGATTCAGGTAATAAAAGTCTTCGTTGTTAGCAAGTCCCTCCTTTAAAAAATATCCACTGCGAATTGCGCTGTCGATATCGTCATAATCTGTATTGGTATCGCTGGCCTCTTTGATTTTGGAGCGGTTAATGCGAAGCTGCTGACCGACTTTTTGAATAATTCTCTCTTTAGGCTGACGGGAGAGGAATATATCTACGTCAATCCCATCACCAGCATTGACAATCAGGCTGAGCCAGCCGGCCGGAACCTGTGTCTTAAATCCATCTGAAGGAATCAGCAGATACGCATAATACAGACCATCAATACAGATGTAGCGGGAATGGGTATAGTCAATATGCCTGGGCGCAAAGAATTCCGCAGCGGGAATATTGTCGATTTCATTTTCCCTGCCACTTGTACGGTACTGATTGATTACCTCACGTACCCGGTCGGGCAGCGGAATTACGGCACTTTCATTCCGGCAGAGCAGATTATACAGCACATCCGTAGTGAACTCGTTTTCATTTTCGGGTATTACCACATCATTCCCGCACTGACGAAGATAATTGGCCGCTGTATGGACTGCACTCTGCAAAGAAGTTATTGCCTCACTTTCTTCATTGTTACGGCTATTGCTCCATGGTTCATACTCAAAGATAAGGAAAAAACGGCGTGTTACTGCCTCGCGGGAACTGATTTGCTGCACGAACTGTAAATAGTCTTCCTGCATAAGCCGGCATTGCTCGTTGGTTTCCTGGGTCATTTCCTGGCGTACAGTGTCCAAATGGCGGCCAATGTCCGCCCGGCGGGTCAATACCTTAAACTGCAGCTTAACAGGGCTTATTTTTAAGTAAGAAATAAAGGAGTAAATGATACTGCGTTGTTCCCTTGCGCTGCGTAACAGAAAGTTTATGGGTATAATCTCTACAACCTTGACAAAGCGGTGATCCTTCGTATATATAATGCCATTATCAATTTTTTCAATGGGCAGATAATCCGCAACCGGATTCAGGCAGGCCGGTTTCTGTTCCTGCTTATTTTTGCGGGGAGCCTTGTTCTGGGGGACTCTTTCCTTTTTCAGTTTCTTGGCCTTGGAAGGCTCTTTAGTGCGATTCTCTTTTAAAGATTTCCGTTTTGCAGGCCGCAGCTTCTGCTTTATCTCATAGGCTTTTACCTCATCAAACTCAGCAGGAAAATCCTCCTGACCAGAACGCAGCTTTTTCTTCCGTGATTCTTTATACCGCCCCGAGTGATCTTTTTCTTTATCCGGGCGTAGTTTCTGACGCTTTTTTGCAGGGGCAGGCTTATCGTTTGCTGCTCCGGGTGAAGATGATTGTTCCTCTATACCTACCACGCGACGGTTTTTCATGTATTTCAGAAAAATGAACAGGAAAGAGGAAAGGCTTTCACCGGAAATACCAATCAGGGCGACCAGTCCAAGGGGCATTGCAGTCAGACACAGCACAATAATGCGTGTTGTCAATCCAAAGGGCAGACAGACAAAAACCGGTATCCCTACCACAGCAGAGAGGATACCGGCCTCAATCACGTTTCTTGCTTTGAACATACCGCCGAAAAAAGTACCCGTATCCACGAAATTCGGCGGTATAATGTAGGTATCGTGGTCGTTGTTATTGTTCATGTATTACCTCACTTTCACAGCCAGGCAGGGATTCAGCCGATAATCCAGAAGGGTCCACCGGCGCCTGCCCTCCGGCTGGCCTCGTTTACAATGATAGATAAATCCCAAAGCTGCTCGCTCCGGGAATAACTGGCGGGATCAGCCACCATGATTTTTCCATCCTTCACGCCGCGAAGCACAATAAAGTGTCCTCCGGAAGTAAAGTGGCCTTTTGACATAATCGCCACCACCAGCTTACCCTCAGACAGAGCATCCACGATTCGTTGAGCTTCTGATGCCGTACAGCCTGAAACGGGCAGCCCCCATGCTCCTGCGGCGGCGGGGATCAGCGCATGATAGGAACCGCTGCCCTTGCACCAATAGCCGTTTTTGTAGGACCATTCCGCCATCTTTACAGGGTCAACAATTTCATTTGACAGAGAAGATACTACAATGGACATAGCGGTAGGACCACAGCCATAACCGCCGATATTGTCTGTCCCATAAGGCTTGCCGGCATAACGTTCATCCAGCTGGTTGAAATAGACCACCTGCGTAACTCCATCAGAAAAAGTGACGCTGCCCAGAGAAGCAATGCTGTTGCCGTTCCAGCCAGTCAGGTTTTGCAGCATTCCATCGCCCAAAAACAGGCTTAGATTCTGGGCATAGTGATAGGCAAGTTCATTCTGTTCTTCTGTCAGGGCAAACACAGTATCGGCAAAGTAAGATTCACCGTTATAGACAATGGTATAAATCCTCCAGGTTTCGCTGACGGTGTTTTCTTCTCCGGTATCGGGATCTGTTTCCTTGCTTTCCCGAATTTCTTCTGTATAGGTGTAAGAATACAGGTGTTCTTTGTTGGCACGCAGGACAGACGCCATATCGTCAATAGAGATACTGGCAAAGTCTTCGTTCCGGGCCGCACAGTATTGTGAAACAAAGAGAGCGCTGTTATAGACCGGGCCGGAGGTGTAGGGATTGTTGATTTCCATACCATCGGCACCGGATGCCGTAAAATCTGCTTCAATCCGGTTTGTAACATTTTCCAGTGCTTCACTTAAAATACTGTTAATGGTAAATGTAATCTCATTGGCAGTCTCGGTAATTACTGTATCGCTGTTAAGAATTGGATTTTCAGTATCTGCGGTAGAAAAAGCATTTGCAAATCCACCGAAAATAAGGCCGGGAAGCATTAAAACAAACATCACAGGAATCATAAGCAGGGCAATGACAGCCACAATGATTTTTCCGATATGTTTTCGCCCGGACCAAAGAGCACCGGCAACAGCACCATAAGGGCCGCCGACCGCTGCCCCCTTTGCGGAAGCAGCTACCGCTTTTCCGGCTTTTACAGCGCTGCGGACAGTATGGGCGACGGACGCTCCGGTTTCCACAGCATCAGCCAAGCCGTTTTTCTGTTCTTCAGCCATTTATATCTTGTCCTTTCTGCGTGGTGTGGGCGGCAGCTTTTTCACGATAGATTCGTTATATGCAATCGAACCATCCGGAGCAAGATAAGGAGATTTGTCCACCGTGTCAACTGTATACTGTTTATACCAGGAGGTGCCGTCTGCCGCATGAACCGTGGTATGAGCGCCTTCTGGTTCTGCATATTGGGCAGTATGATACATTCCGAAAGCAATCCCTTCCGGATGTTCCTCGGAAGTTTCTGTACCGGTAATTCTGCCTCCACCGATTTCCACGTTGGAAAAGATAGGAATATGTCCGGCATCTTCTCCCAAAGCGGCATAACCCATGTAGGAGGACAGCGCCTCCGACGCCTTTTCTCCAGTAATCGTACCCTGCGCTGCAATACTGCCAGTTGCAACGGTGCTGATGATGTTATTGGCAAAATAACCGCCTTTGCTGACAGAGCTGGAATATAGTTTACCGCCAACGCCACCGGAGACTCCCTGTACTACTGCGCCCAGACCACCCATACTGCCCGATGGTTTGGATTCCGATGAGGTTGTCGCTGTCTTTACGGCACTGTTGGTAATATTGCGGTTGATAACCCCGGCAAGGCCGCCGCTCATAAAGCCGCCGCCAAAGCCAGCTCCGCCGCTTCCGCCATTTGCTTTGATATTGGTAGAACTGCGGGAACCGCCGCCGCTAAAGTGCTGACGGGAAAAGTTGCGTATGCCGCCTATTCCTCTGGTGGCTATCATGGCTTCAGCCAGCATGCTGCCGCCCGTGTGTCCAACGTTTACCCCCAGGCTCGCCATGAAGGAGTCAATTTTCTGCGAGATTTTCAGGAAAGCCACAGCACATAGGAACCAGATCAGCACATTGCCGGATACTGTCTCTTTTCCAACGGCATCAACTTGTGACTGTACATCACTTTCTGATATGGCTGCAAAAGCCGGCTGACAGAACAGGCAGGATAAACAGGCGACCATCAAGGCCGCATACATAAATTTTTTATACTTTTTCAATGATGTGCCTCCTTTACAGTGAAAGCGGATTGGCTATGAAAGCTCCGACCATAGAAGTAAACAGCCGCAGGCACCAGGCGTTAATAAGCAAAAGAAATATCTGGCCGCCGAGCATCCGGCACCAGGATTTCCAGATATTTGAGGTTGTCTGGGAGGCGCCCATTGAAAATGCTACCGGAGCCGTATAGACCAAAACACCCAGTAAGACATAGCGCTCCGCCGCTTCAAACAGCAGTTTTAGATAGTTCCATGCCAGAATCAGGACCAGGACCAGTGTAATAAGCGCTACCGCGCCGTTTGCACAAACGCCTATGATAGTCAGCATAACTGAGTTAAAATCGGCAAATTGCAGCGGCGGCAGGTCAGAATCCATGAGCCATTGGTAAGGAGTTCCACCAATGGTTAGTACTATGTTCACGATTTCGTCAGAGAAATAGGCCAGCAGAATGAACATAACCGAACGGATGCTCAATTTTATAGGATCTTCTGCCTCGACGCCGGCACCCAGACCAAAGTTTTTAAATAGCTGCCATACCCAGTTCAGCAAGATAATGCCGATGGAAAGCGCGACAAAAACATTGTACATTGTCTCTGCCGCAGGAAAATACCGCAGAAAAACAGCCATATCACAACCTAAAGCACCCAAAACCGAAGTAGTAACAAGGTCAAGACCAGCCATTACCTGTTCTGCGATCCATTCAACGATACCGTCTAAAATGCCCATTCACTCACTCCCTTCCGTTGGGCATCGGCAGGCGTTTTCAACCTGTCCATTTGCCGTCTGAAAAGAATGGTGTGATGTAGGCCATGATAAAGCCCAGACCGTTTAATATAATCCAGGTAATACAGATGCGCTTTAACCAGGCCCGGCTTTCATCTACGGTTTTCCCGGAGCGGGAAAAGTTCATCATCAGCAGGGCAACCGATGCCGTAACGATTGCTGCTACTGTGGAAATCAGCAGTATCTGGTTATAGACATCCTGCATGATTTCTTTTGCCTTGGTCCAGACATCCGTGGCAGCAAAAGTCGGCTGACAGAACATCATGGACATCATCACGCACAGAAAAGCGGTATAAGCAATTCTGGCAACGGGGATGTGGGGCCGAAGCCGGTTTTCATGTTCCGGCTTCCGTGGGGATTTGGGAATCATCATTTTTTTCAATTTACAGACCTCCTGTATTTTTTTGCTCAAAACAATAAAAAAGACCACACCCGCACTGGATGTAGTCTTTCAGACCACTGGCCTTGGGCGTAAAAAAACACCTTGCAAAAAGGTGTCGTTTTGCCGCCGTATTTGGTTTTGGATATAGATTTGAGCATATTTAGTTTAACACATAAGGATTTACGCCGAAAGAGCAAAACTGTGCCAATTTCATTCCCTCTCTGCGCCAATTATTTGCCAGATTAGCAGGTTTACTAAATTTAATAAAATATACGCAGAAATAAGGGATTCTATATAGAAATGAACAGTATTTAGTGGTAATATAAACTTACAAGATGAGAGAAAATTACTATTCGGAGGATACGGGCTATGGCTTATGTGGTTAAGTCATCTGAAAAATTAAGGCCATCTGCAGCAGATACTGAGACAAAAGCTTTATTATACCTGATGAACTTTAGAGATGATAGTGATGAAATATATTTTTTTGTTGTAGATTTTTTTAATGATTTAACTGGTATGTCAAGAATGTCAGATAGACTTTGGGATTTACAATCAAAAGGTGATAAACAGTCATCTCCGTATGCTATTGGAACAGAATTAGTAACATTATATAAAAATTATGTTAGTGAATTCAAATTTCATAAATATATCCTTTTTTTAGGGGGTGTATCTAATACTGTAAGAAAAAATGATAAACTTACAAGATTTGATATCTCTAATATCTGTCTCTTATACACATCTGACGCTGCCGACGAAGCTAGAAGTGTAG
>OWIW01001325.1_pt1 | contig 13699 bp, 10 predicted proteins | sample 2433821 | NCBI WGS metagenome assembly OWIW01 (sample SAMN05065751, study PRJEB22554) | human gut metagenome | biome: ENVO:2100002; feature: ENVO:00000062; material: ENVO:00002003 | host: Homo sapiens | place: USA | reverse complement strand
GTTATGAACTCGATATGGATCTGCCCGGATTTAAGAAAGATGAGATCACCGTTAACCTTCGCGACGGCTATGTAACCATCTCCGCCGAACGCGGTATGGAACGAAGCGAGAAGGACGAGAAAACCGGTAAGTACGTTCGCCAGGAACGCTACAGCGGTTCGTGCCAGAGAAGTTTCTATGTCGGCGAGGCTGTGAAACAGGAAGATATGAAGGCGCGCTTCGAGGATGGTATCCTTCATCTGGAATTTCCGAAGACCTCCCAGAAGCAGGTTGAGGAAACACACCGCATCTTAATCGAATAACAGGCAAATCCCGGGACGAAAAAGCCCTCCATCCCGGAACAGGGCGGGCCGCATAAGACGGCCCGCCCTGTTTTAACAAAACACCGGTATCCCAATGTCCAATTACAAAAGGAGAATTACTATGATCTGGAAAGAAATGAAACGCTCATACCTTGTCATATCCATCTGCGCCGCGCTGCTGGGCCTTCTGCTGCTTCTGCTGCCCGGACCCACACTGGCGACGGCCGGCATCTGTACAGGCGTCTGTTTCATCGTCTACGGCGTCACAAAACTGTTTGAAGTTACCCGGTTCAGAAACCACTTTACCAATTACTGGCTGCAGTGTGTGCTGGCGGTTCTGCCCATCGTATTCGGAGTCATTTTCCTTTTTAAACCGCTGGCCGCAACCTCCATACTTCCGCTTATCCTCGGCGTCTTTCTGGCCGTCTATGGAATTATGGGCCTTAAGACCTCTGTGAAGCTTAAAAAGTTTGGCCTGGATTCCTGGTGGTTTAACTTAATCACGGCTGTTTTAACCATACTCTTAGGCGCTCTGGCTATCTTCAATCCTTTTGCCACGGCTGCTGCCATGGTCATGATGATGGGCGCTATCCTGTTTACACTGGGTCTCTTCCACGTGGTGCAGTACTTTGTAGCCTCACACCGCTTTAAAAAGGTCGGAAGACAGATCTCCGAGCTGGAGAAGGAATGGGATTCCTTCGACTGGTTCTGGTTTTAATATTACACCGAAAACTGCTCCACCTCCACGGGCTTGCTGTAATAGTAGCCCTGGATGGTGGTGCAGCCGTAGGCCTTTAAGAGCTCCAGCTGTTCCTTTGTCTCCACCCCTTCCGCCACACAGTCCACATGAAGGCTGCGGCACATCTCGATGATACACTTCACAACGATCTGATTCTTTTCATTCCCCACCAGATTTTCAATCAGCGACTTATCCAGCTTTACCTCATCAAAATGCATGATGGACAGGATGGACATATTGGCGTAATCCGCCCCAAAGTCGTCCAGCGATATGCGGAACCCTGCTTTCCGCAGCTTCGATCCGACAGCCTCTATCACCTTGTGTTCGATATCGCCGATACTCTCCGTGATCTCTATCATCACCAGGCTGCTGGGAACATCATATTTGTTCTTAATCTCTGTCAGCATCTGGAATAAATCGCTTTCCAGGAGAGTAATTCTGGAGAAATTCACGGAAACGGGAATCAGGGGCCTGCCTTCCGTTTTCCACCTGGAGAGAAGCCGGAACACCTCCTCCAGCATATAAAAATCAAGATACCGGATAAGCTTCATCTTTTCCAGCAGCGATACAAATTTGACCGGGGACTGCAGCTCATGGCCCGGCGCCTGATACCGCGACAGCGCCTCCACAGAATGCACCGTTCCCGTCTCCGGATCGAACTTGGGCTGAAGATAGAGCCGGTAATATCCCTGCTCCACATCGTGGACTAAAAGCTTCATCCTTTCCGGCGAATAGTGTTTGCGCACGTCGTCACTGTTCTTGTAGTAAATCTGCTTATTCACCAACATCAGCTCTTCCGCGTGATGCAGAAGCATATCGAAATCGGTTAAGTGTTCCACCCACGTGGCGCCTAAGGATACTCCGTTGGGCGTCTGCGAATCCAGCTCCAGCCCCATCTCCCTGACATGCTTCATGAAGCCCTCATACTCCTGGTTCATAGCGATGATCACGAACTCGTCGCCGCTCAGACGGAAGATCTCCCCATCCGGGAAACAGGAACGCATGACCTCCGTGACCGTGATGATGGTTTCATCTCCCCTGGAATGTCCGTAATCCTGGTTGAGCTGTTTCAGTCCGTTAATGTCCGCCGTGATCATTCCGCAGGACTCCCCGAACTTTCTCTGCACCCCGTTCTGGTAGCGGACGAAACTGCTTCTGTTTAAGAGACCGCTCAGCGTATCGTGCCCGGCCTCAAACTCCAGCCGTTCATAGAGGCGCCTCTTCTTAATCTCATTTGCAATATTATAGGCGATGGAATCCAGGAAACGTATAGTGTCCTGATTGATATTCGGATTATCCACCCCGATATATCCGCAAAACGCAGATTCATCCTCAAATGGTACGGCAAACAGACTGTGTGCATTCCGCCTCGTTAAGAACTGGTACTCACTGGGATACGTATATTTAAGTTCTTCCACCTGCGACAGGATCAAATGCTGTTTCTTATTGAAGGTCTCCACGATATAAGGGATCGCGTCCAGGGCAATGTTCTGTAACGATGCCTTCTGGGGCGGCACCCCTTCCCTGCACCATTCGTAGATATTATGGGCATACCCATGTTCCCGGTCGATTTCGATGATATAAGACCGCTCTCCGTCGTAAAAACGGGTGATCAGCTCCAGAATGCGGGTGATGCCCGTCTCTAAGTCGTCGGCGCTGTTCAGAGTCCTGAGACTCTCCAGCATAACCGTCTCCATGTGGTATTTGGCGGTTGTCGCCCGGTCCCCGATCAGATGATTTCCCACGTCCACGGCAATCTCCATACGCACCGGACGGCCATTCCACTCCACCAGCTTGTCCTTCACAATAAAGTATTTCTTTAAATAGGGATTCTCATATTCCCACATGAAAAACTTATCTTTCACCAGCTTCGCGTTATTGCAGAACGGACACGGCGTGTTTCTTCCCTGAAGCATCTGGTAACACTTCTGTTTTTCAAAGTCCTCCAGCTTCATACCGAACAGATCTCGCCCCACCCGGTTCACATAAAGCAGGGTATAATCCTGTATATCACTAATGTATACAATCTCTTCCAGTTCATCGAGCAGCCATTCCCGGTTCACATACTCCATGGGGACGACTCTCGATATCTTGTCTCCAAACACGCTGTAGCAGGACTTACCGGACTGTTTGGCATACCGCAGGGCCGTATCCGCCTTTACATACAGCTCCTGAAATCTGGTTCCATGGCGGGGACTGACGGCGATACCGATGGAATTGTTGACTGCAATGCGGTTTTCCCCCTCCTCCTGGATAGTCTGAAGCTCTCTGGCCACCATCTGTGCCTTACGGTATACAGCATCCTCATCCTGGATATTGAACAGAAAGACCAGGAATTCGTCTCCTCCCAGCCGTCCCACGATGGCATCCGTATCAAAGATATTCTTCAGTTTGTACGCGATTCCTGCCAGCACCTTGTCGCCGTACATGTGGCCGAAGGTATCGTTGACATTTTTAAAATTGTCCACGTCAATGATGAGAAGTGCACTCTCCTTCTGACCGTTCTCATTTAAAATATAATTGATCTCCTGAAGAGAGGCCGCCCGGTTAAGAAGATTAGTCAGCGGATCGATTCTCGACTGGCGAAGCAGTTCCAGTTCCCTGCGCTTCTTCTCCTCGACGTTCTTCACGTAGACAAATCCGGTCAGATGGCCTCCTGACTCGATTAAATAGATGGTGGTATTACACCAGATCATCTCCGCCTCCGCATTCAGGCTGCGGTATTCGCACACTGCCTCCTGGCGGCCTCTCTCATACTGGCTGCGGAGAAATTTCGGATTCATCTCCTGCAAAAAGAGAAAGCGGTCCTCCGGGTGAACATTCTTTTCCGCCCAGCATTTTAAAAACTGTGAATATTTGCAGTTGACCGACAGGCCAACCGAGGCCAGCATGTCTTTTTTCTTCTCAATGATCTTTTCAATGATCATGTCGTTGTCAATATCAATCTCATAGGAGGCCAGCGCGTCTCCCATCAGAGCCTGGCGGTACTTCTCTTCCTGCTGGTATTTCTCCTGTTCTTTCTGTTCTTTGCTGATATCCTCGACTACGCCTATGGCGATGTTGTCCGGGCCGTCTCCGTCGTGAAGCATCGTATGGGTAACCCTGTACCAGCTCTGGCCGCCGTCGGGCTGACTGGTGTGCAGAAGCGCACAAGCCATAAGCTTCCCCGCCCTTAAATCAAGAAACATCTGGCGAACGGCAGGCAGGCTCTCTTTGTCCACGTGCCGGTCCCTCATCATCTTCCTGCTGAAGTCCTCAATCTTCCCGGACTGGACAAAGGGCAGGCTCCGGACCCCCTGCAAATAGGCACAGTCCTCATCCACATGGTATTCCCATATAATATTGTTGCATCTGGACAGCGCTATTTTATATCTCTGTAAATTTAGGGAAAGTTCCTGTTCCAGACGCCTTTTTTCCCTGTCCCCGCTCTTTTGGAGTATAACGGTGATTTCCGGCATAGCCTGATCCCGGCCGGAATCAAGCCGCTGAACGGCCAGATGGTACTCCTCTCCCTCTCTGGTAAAGAACACCTCCCAGCTCCTCTCATCCGGTTTGAACTCCATCCGCTGTTCCGCAATATCCCAGATCACTTCGGAAAGCTCCCTGCCGAAACAATCTGACACGGGATATCTCAGAAATGTCTGCATTTCTTCATGTATATATATCACCTTCTGCTCTGAATCCGCCGCGATGGCAATCAGCGGTGAGCCAGTCTGCAAGCCGTTTTGCGGCATATAGAATTACCTCCCAAGAACAGGCATCCGTTCTTTCTCTGTTGTATCGGCGCTACTGCACCAGAGCCCCGTCAGCTCCTACCGTATATCCGTCAGGCGTTGTCGTATTGACCAGCATCTTACCATCAGCGGCGTCACAGTAATACCGCTTACCGTTCCAGTCCACCCAGCCGGTGGCCATGTATCCCCGCTCATTAAAGAAGTACCATGCACCGTCAATCTGCTGCCAGTTGGAGACGGTGTAGGTTCCATCCCCGTTTCTGTACCACCATCCGGATTCATCCTGCTTCCACTCGCCCGCAGGGCTGCCGTTCTGATAGATGGCTGCGGCCGTATCGTTGTCAATATATCTGGAGGGGGATTCCACCCATTCTCCCTTGTTTTCCGGTTTCAGTCTGTTTACCGGACGTACGCGGTAGAAATACGTTCCGGCCTTCGTCATAGCCGCGGAGAAGTCGTAGGAATTCCCCGCTGTGGTCTTCGTAGTTCCCACCGTCTTTCCATCCCGGTAAAGCTTCACCTCATAGCTTCCGGCTCCTGTGGACTGGCTCCAGGATACTCCCGTCGTGGAGGTCCAGGCGGCCTGTTCAATAGCGGAGGTCTGCTCCGCCAGCGGCGGCAGCTGCATGGTAATAACCAGCGTGTGAGACTCATCCTCACGGCTGTAATCTACGAACGTTGCACCCTTCAGGGTGATTTTATCCTTCGATACCGCGAACTTGTATCCATCTTCCGCGTAGATGCTAACCTTGACAACCGGGATATCCTCCTCCGACCAGGAGAAGCCTGTATTGAGGAACTCATATTCTCCTGCGGAATACTTATCGCTTTTCGGGGTGACTTCTATTTCCTGGTCCTGAATATTCTGCCCGACCTCCATATCCGCTTCCACCACAAGAGATACCGAACTGATCTTCGTCTCTACCACCGCCAGTGCCGTCATCCCCGTCATTCCTGATATCAGTGCCGCGCAGAGCAGCGCAGCCGCTACCTTTTTTACTCTCATTTTTCTGTCTCCTTTAATTGTTTATCGTGACGCCCTGTACTTCTCATTTTATTCGTATTTCCAATAAAAATCTCTATTTCCGTATTCATTCATTATATATAAAATGAGGCGATAATTCAAGCCTGCGAGGCCTGATAAAGAAGAAAAGCCGCCAGGCGTAAATACGACCTGTCGGCTGTGTGTATGGCAGTATGTATGAGTATCCATGTGATTCTATTTCTTATGCTTCATACGAATGATTTTAAGCTTCTTATTCCGGCTCTGCAGAAATGCCAGTAAATCCTCCAGTTCTCTCTGCTCCAGGTCCTTTTTAAAGACAGGCTGAAACTGACTTCCACGGGTCACCACTGCCAGGATCTGTTCTGTTTCCACCACCCGTTTTAAAGACTGGTATAACAGTTTTACTTCTGCATGGTTGGTAAGGTTGATCCCCACCAGTCCCTCCTCGTCAAACCAGGTTATATATTCATACCTGTCCGTACCGTTCAGTTCCCTCATATTTCTCAGATTTTTGTTCACTGTAATTCTCTTAAGCAGTATTCTGACGAGCAGAAAAAATAGGAAGCCAAAAAGGTAAACTGCGGCAAGGAGATATTTTTCAAGGAAAATAAGTGCTATCCCCCCTATGAACAGTATGATGATTAATGCATTCATCGATGCCGGAATTCCTTTTTTCCCAAGTTCTTTAAGCACTGCCTCATCCAGAATACCAGATGTCTTAAATAATTCCATGCTGCTCCTTCTCCCCGTTATGACCCATGAACCCTTCGTGCAAATTCTTTAATATACGGCTTGAATTTTTTTCTTTCCACAGGCTGCATCACGAGGGGGATCGCATATTCCGTCACCGTCATTGCAAAGAATTGTTTGCTGTCCTTAAAGTAAAAGGCCACTTTACCCATGGGGCCAAACTTCACTTCCTTTAACTGATCCGCGGTAATATGTAAGATAAAATCGGGATCCGGCTCCATGGATCCCAGGGATGGACAGGGCACCGCCATGATATACAGCTCATTCTCCCGGTAGCGGACAATAAAGCTGGGGAGTGAAGCGTAACCGGTCTGGATCCGTTCATATCCCGCCACAGTGGAAATCATGTCCTTCGCGCCCTGGGCCATGACGATTTCGAAGCCAGCCGTTTGCGGCACTGCCTTTTCTGAACCGTCCCTCACTGCCATTAAGAAGCCTTCATACCTCTTTTTACTTCTTTTCTCTGTTGCTTTAATCAGTATTAATGCGATAACCAGTGGTATACATAAGAATAAAATTAAATACATTCCTTTACCTCCGAGGCCAGTTTCTTTATATATTCCATAAAATTCTCATACGCCTCCGTCTGCGGGGCAACTAACACCGGGCTGACCCCCATGGCAAAAAAGCGCCTGCTCTCTTTAAAGAAGATTAACACCCTGCTCTTTCCCGCTTTAATCTCCTGAATCTGTTCTTTCTTAAAATGCAGAATTTTATTGGTATCCACTTCAATCTTTTTTCGATTTGAATACATGGCCGTCATAATATACAGTTCGTCGCCCCGATAACAGACAATATAGTTTGGCAGGGAGTCGTAACCGCTCTGAATCCGCTCATAGCCCTTCATAGCCTGAACGGTGTCTTTTATACCCGCGACCAGTATTTTCTCAAAATCCGCACTCTCCGGAACCGCACATACCGCCGCCTCCTGAATTACTAAAGGGAACGGCAGTGCCGTCTTTTCGACGTGTTTCTTATAACATACAATCACTATGGTGATCAATGCCGCCGTACCGATAATTACTGCCATAAATGCAGCTGTAACTGCAACTGCCATAACTTTGTTTCTCCTTTTCTTTTGCTTTTCATATCTGGCTGTCCGCCAGATTTCCCAGTTCCATAAAAAATTCTCTCATATAGCTTTCTTCCAGGGCGTACAATACTTCTGCCTCCGGGCTGATCTGATAATAGGTCCTCTGATAAGCAGGCCTGGCGATACTCTTCTCATTGATGTAGATGGTCATGTCTTCCCCCAGCGGGGCCTTACCCGTCGTGACTACCGCCTGTTTCCAGGGAATAAACGCATTCTTTCTCCAGATTCCCCGGCTGGTGACCATGCAGTAACAGAAGATGAGGGGAATCTCATTGTCCTGCAAGGCGTCCCGATTCTCCTGCTGCCGCTTTGCAAATTCCGCTGGATTGCTGAATATGGTGATCAACTCGTCTTTTTCATCCGGTTGGCATATATATTCATAGACCTTTTTTCTGGCCGCCAGCTCTGCAAGACGCTGATACAATACATTCTCCTTCATATCCTCTGGCAGCTGCGGGGGAGCCGGGTATGCTTTCTTCGGGTGAGCCGCCTTCATCTCCTCAGTGGCAACAAGCCGGTATTTTTCCGAGTTGTCATAACGCCGGCAGATTGGAGTCCCATCCGGCCTTAACTCCAGAATCTCAAGATGCTCCAGATCACCGTACTTTTTATATGCAAAATTCAGCAGTTCCCATTCCTTTTCATCAATTTCCCTGATCTTCTCCTCCAGAACCGTGTTCTGATCCGTCGCCCAGCAGTATGGATGAATCCGAAATCGCCGGAACTGGGGCCTCTCCTTTGACTCTTCAAACATGGAGGCGCACGGAATCCGTTCCCCCACCGCAGCCTGATGTCCAGGCAGCCCCTTCAGTTCAAACCACCGCAGACCGTAAATACGGTTTTCTCCCGAATAATCCAGATTTCCCAGCGCATATACCGTCAGTGGGTCTGTCTTTGTCACGATAGCCGGTGTCGCCACCCCGTCCTCGTAAACCATGCGCAGATAATTCTTTGGCTTTCCGGTATTTTGAATCAGCATCAGTACCAGAAGCAGTCCTGCGGCCACAAAGCCAACGACTGCCGCCGCTCCCATTCCCAGAAAGTGAAAGCCCGCACCGACTGCCGCCGCAAGCAAAAATATCAGACATGTCTTCTGCTTTGTCTTCCGGTTTTCCGCGGTTTCTTCATCTAATTTCCGAGCCCGTTTTAAATCGATCCAGTTATTTTCCATCCTGTGTACCCTTTCTCACGCTTTCCATTCAGCAGACGATAACATCATAATTATACAACCAGAAGTGAGAACGGGTCTGACGTTTCATGACGGTTCCGCGTACGATTCGTTACATGCGGATTTCATGGGAAAAATCATTTGGCGCGAAGTGCGCATCCTGCCCGGAGGGATTTTTATGTAATAGAAGTACTTTCCTGATTGCACAAGAAAGAGTCCGGCGAGCCGGACTCTCGCGCCGGAGCGCGGTCGCTTCAGCGGCCATACTTCCTTAGCGCGGAGTGCGCATCCTCCCGGAGGATTTTTATTTCATAGAACGAACTGTCCTATGAAATAAAAAAAGCCGCTTTACACGCGAACTCTCACGACCCGCAGGCAAAGCAGCATTTTCCTCGATTTTTCTATTGTGCACAGGACGCCCGCAGACATTTGGCCGTCAGCGTCTCTGCAGACCGTATCATATCCATGGGCGTTCCTTCAAATACGACCTCCCCGCCGTTTTTACCGCCATCAGGCCCGATGTCGATGATCCAGTCCGCCTGCTTCATCACATCCAGGTTATGTTCGATGACAACCAGACTGTTTCCGCGGGATACGATCAGATCGAAGAGTTTTAAAAGATTCTGAATATCCGACGCATGCAGCCCGGTGGTCGGTTCGTCCATGACGATTATGCTTCCCTTTTTCCCCAGGTTCTTCGCAAGCTTGATTCTCTGGCGCTCACCGCCGGACAGGGTACTGAGAGGCTGTCCCAGCGTCAGATATGAGAGTCCGACCTGCTGCATTACCTTCAGATGTTTTCGGATCTTCGCATCCTCAAACAGATCCATCGCCTGTGATGCGGTCATTCCCAGCAGTTCAACGATATTTTTGCCTTTGTATGTGCAGGCCAGCGCTTCCTCATTATACCGCATTCCGGAACAGGCTTCACACTCCGTGACGATAGGATCCATGTATGCCAGTTCGGTGACAATAACGCCCTTCCCGCCGCATACCGGGCATGCACCGGTGGAATTGAAGCTGAACAGTCCGTCCGGCTTCCCGCTTTCCCTGGCCAGAAGCTTTCGTATCTCATCGAAGAATCCCAGATACGAGGCTGGTGTGGAACGGTTTGTTGCCGTGATGGGGCCCTGATCGACCATCACGATGTCGCTTTCATACTGTCTGGCAAATACCTGGGATATGAGTGTGCTCTTTCCCGAACCGGCGACTCCGGTCACCACGGTCATAATCCCCAGCGGTATATCTGCATCTACATTCTTCAGATTATGCAGACAGGCTCCGCGAACCGGCAGACTTCCGGTTCGTTTTCTCGGTTCCATCTTGACCGGCAGCGTCTCCATCATTGCATTTCCCGTCAGACTGCCGGACCGGAGCAGTTCCGGATACGTGCCGGCAAAGACGATCTCCCCGCCATTCTGCCCCGCCCGGGGGCCTACGTCAATCACATAGTCGGCGATCGAGATCACTTCCTTATCATGCTCCACCACCAGCACCGTGTTGCCCTTGTCACGAAGCTGTTTCAGAAGGCTGTTCATGCGGTAGACATCCCGTGGATGCATCCCGGCGCTGGGTTCGTCGAAGATATACGTCAATCCTGTCAGGCTGCTTCCCATATACCGGACCAGTTTTAGGCGCTGGGCCTCGCCGCCGGACAGGGATGGGGTATCGCGGTTTAAATGGAGATACGGCAGGCCGATCTCGATCATCCGGTCCAGTCCTTCAATCAGTGTCTGCACCAGTACATCCACCGTCTTATCGGTGATCTGCAAAAGCACTTCACGAAGCTGAGTGAGTTCCATGCCGCATAAATCCGCAATGGAACAGCCATTTATTTTACAGCTCAGGGCCTCCTGATTCAGCCGTTGTCCATGGCATTCCGTACACACGGTCTCGGCAATCAGGTTCTGTGACTTTTCCTGTGTATGCCTGCTTTTATTGCTGATATCCCGATTCAGGAGTGTCTTCGTGTACTTGTGATAGATTCCGGTCACCTTCGGGTTCTCCGGCTTATCCATGCCGTTCCGGGAACCGTACAGCAGAAGATTGTACTCTTCGTCCGAGTACTCCTTTAACGGTTTATCCAAATCAAACAGGCCCGACTTGGCGTACTGCTTCCAGTACCAAGTTCCGGGGCTGTACAAAGAATCCTTCACGCAGCCCTCATTCCACGATTTGTCCCGGTCCAGGATAGCTTCTATATCAACCTGAGTGATCTTACCGATCCCGGAACAGGTCCTGCACATCCCATTGGGATCGTTAAAGGAAAAATAGGATGCAGTCCCCACATAGGGGCTGCCGATTCTCGAAAATAACAGGCGCAGGCTGGAGTACAGTCCGCTGATCGTCCCTACTGTGGACCGGGCGTTCCCGCCCAGAGGCGACTGATCCACAACTACAGAAGCCGTCAGATGATCAATGCGCTCCACCGCAGGCTTCGGGTACTTTGGAAGCCTGGACCGCACAAATGCCGGATAGGTGGCGTTCATCTGCCTCTGTGATTCGGCGGCTATGGTATCAAATACAATACTGGACTTCCCGGATCCCGACACGCCCGTAAATACCGTGATCTTCTCCTTTGGAATTCGGAAAGATACATGCTTTAAATTATTTTGAGTCAATCCCTGGACAATAATATCTGCCATCTCTTTACCCCTCTTTCTCATCTGCGAATACTCTCATGCAAGATCAGATTTTTCACAGTCTGCTTCATTATAGCAGATTGAGATAAAGGTGTCTTGATATTTCCTGCTCGTTTCCGGTTTTCAAACCAAAAAAAGACGCCGTAAAACCTGGCAAAACCAAGGTTTTCGGCGTCTGTCGCAACGTTCCTGAGCGGATTCGAACCGCTGGCCTTCCGCTTAGGAGTTAAAAAGCCCGTTTCCACAGGGATTCAGCGCATTCCATGTGGGCTCTCTTAATCCAATAAAATCACGGTTTTTGAACTTCTATTTTACACGGGCATGATTCTACGTCCATCTCATCTTCGGCTGTATTTCCTGCTATTATTAGCAGAAAATTAGCTGTTTTACAAGAGGGGCAAATGGGAACAAGGTACGTTCAATTCCGTATGTCCTTGATTTTACCATAAAACTATTACAAGTACAAGGAGGCACTATGCCAGAATATCAATTAGAAATCAAGCAAGTCGTGGACTACCCACGCTGCCGGATATACCGGCAATTTATTCAAAGTCTGATGAACGACCGGAGCATTCGCGTAAGCGGAGGCTCCGGCCTTTTTTATTTTACCGTGCTTTCCAGCTACGCCAACTTCCGCACTTCCTACCGCCGCATTGACGGCATCAGCTACACCGTCTACCCGGGAGAATGGGTCTGTACCTTAAAGGAATTGTCCGAATGGTTCCGTACCCGGTTTCACCGCCAAGCGATGGATATTCTGGAGGAACTGCAAAAGCAGCACCTGATTTCCTTTCTCATACTTGGACGGGGGAAGGCCATTAAATACCAAATCAGGAACTGGAAAAAGCACAACACTGTTTTGGAGTACAATGCACCTTGCCAGAAGGACACCGGATTTTTCTTTTTGCCGGTATCCCTTGCCACGGAGCTGATCAGTACAAGCCGCTGTTCGGAAATGGACATTGTGCTTGATTTGTGGCTGTCCGCTATTTATAACGACCCACAGGTGCAGGGTTCGGAAATCGGCCCGGTTGTCTATTTGCGCAATGGCACCGGCAATCCGCTGCTGACTTACAGCGAGCTGGGCGCCCGGTGGGGAATTTCCAAGGCAACGGTTGGCCGTGTGTTAAAGAAGCTGTCCAATGCCGGCTATCTCTCCCTTATGACTTTCCCCGGACGGCATGGAAATGTGGTTTATCTGCATAATTACCTTTCCACCATGTTCCAGGTTTCCGATGTCATGATTGATAAAGAGGAGGTCGCAATGGTTTTGAATATCAAATTGGAACTGCCTGAGGATGGACAGGATGAAGGTCCGGAGTCGGCAGCCGCACACGAAGTCTGCGTTTCAGACGTGCTTTCCAACGTTTCAGAACCGCACATTCAAATCATACTTGAGAAAATGGCGAAAATCCTGGCGGCACAAGGGATTTCGTGCTTCGGATGCCCCAAATCAAAATATAAGTTATTTCCCTTATCAGACGCCTGCGGGGAAGTGTATTTACTCCGCGCGAGGGACCAATCCATCCGCCGTATGGGGCTGGCCGTCCTCTGCGGAGACGATAAACCGGTCGCAGCTTTTAAACTGACACTCTCCCTCAGCCGGGAGGATACCACAAGGAGGGAAAACTAATGAAGAAAAAGAATGAGATAGTCGATATTACGCAAAACCCGTTGTACCATGACACCTGGAAGCTGTTGAAAAAATACCGTGATGTGGTATGGAGCCTGGAGCTTTCCGTCCAGCAGGTCCGCAGCAAGTTTGAGATCGCGTATGGCAACTCCATTGAGGAATTTCTGGACTCCATTTACCTTGCCGGCGCGGATCTGGCCGGTTCGGACATTGAGCACCATGCCAAATGTATCGAGCGCAGCCATCAAATGCTGAAGTTGTTGGACACCGCCATTGACCTGCTTAGAAACAAGCACAAAAACGGCGAATCCTATTACTGGCTGCTGTATTATTCATTTCTTTCGCCCCAACAACTGCGGAATGTGGAGGAAATCATCGAAAAACTGCGGCCGCATATCCGGGATATCAGCTTCCGCACCTACTACCGCAGGCGCCGGGAGGCCATTGACGCTTTGAGTTCGGTTCTGTGGGGTTATACTTCCAAGGACAGTATGGAAATTCTGGAGCAATTTTTCCCTAATGCCAAAGGTAGTTCATAACTACTTTTTAGCAATAGGAAAGTTTATTTAAATTCTATGATTCAATAATCATGAAACCGTTATTTAAAAAAGGCTATTTGCAATATATATTCT
>OWIW01001323.1_pt1 | contig 13704 bp, 13 predicted proteins | sample 2433821 | NCBI WGS metagenome assembly OWIW01 (sample SAMN05065751, study PRJEB22554) | human gut metagenome | biome: ENVO:2100002; feature: ENVO:00000062; material: ENVO:00002003 | host: Homo sapiens | place: USA | reverse complement strand
CCCCTGCCCCCGCCCTGGGTGCCCATACCGATCCAGTGCTGGCGGAGCTGGGGATGGAGGAACAGGAGATCGCGGATCTGCGCCGGCAGGGTGTGGTCTGAACATCGCTGGGAAAGGAGTGTTGACCTATGAAAAGAAGACTCCCTCTCGAGGGCATGAAAGTACTGGACTTCACCATCGCGCTAGCCGGGCCTTTCACCGCTTGGCAGTTGGCCGATATGGGGGCCGAAGTGTGGAAAATCGAGCGGGCGGGCGGCGGCGATCAGTGCCGGGCATGGGATCCCTTCCTCAACGATTTAGGCACCATGTTTGTATCTTACAATAAGAATAAAAAAAGTGTGGAAATGAACCTTGCCGCCCCGGAGGGCAAGGCTGTGATCTATGAGATGGCCAAGCAGGCCGATGTGGTCATCGAGAATTTTAAAAGCGGCTCCATCGACCGGCTGGGGTTGGGCTATGAAAAGCTGAAGGAACTCAACCCCAGGCTGGTATTCATCTCCCTCAGCGGCTTTGGAGCCTCCGGCCCGCTGAGGAAGCTGCCCTGCTACGATGCCATCGCGGAGGCCCGCAGCGGCTTTGCCGCCTCCAACGGTGATCCGGAGGGCCCCCCCATGAAGGCGGGCAACTGCATCGGCGACACCATCACCGGCCTGTACGGACTCAACGCGGTGCTCATGGCTCTCATCGACGCTCGCCGCACCGGGCAGGGCTGCCGCATCGACATGTCCATGATGGACGTGGGGATGCAGGCCTGTGAGGAGACCATTATGGACTTCAGCCTCCACGGCCAGGCGCAGGCTCGCTTCGGCGACCATGACCGCTTTACCTCCCCCTATGGGATGTTTGAGGCCAGGGACGGCTGGTGTGTCATCATCGCCGACACCGAAGCGCGGTGGCGGGCCCTATGCGGAGCGCTGGATCATCCCGAGTGGATGGACGATCCCCGCTTCAAGGATAACGCCTCCCGGGTGGCCCACAAAGATCATCTGGTAGAGGCCGTCACCTCCGCCACCATCCTTCTGCGCCGGTCAGAGATCGAGGCCCGGCTGCTAGCCGTGGATGTACCCGCCTCAGCGGTGCTCACCTTTATTGAGGCGTACACCTCGGACCATGCCAATCAGACGGGGCTCACCCAGTTGGTGGATCAAAAAAAGATCGGCCTGATGCGCTTCTATTCCAACCCCATCCGCTTTGACAACGAGACCATCCCCATCCGCCGGGGCGCTCCCCTGCTGGGGGAGGACACCACCCAGGTCTTGGGGGAGCTGGGCTACTCCCAGTCGGAGATCGACCGACTGTATGCGGATGGCGTGGTCGGCGCCAGCCTGATCTGACCTCTTGGAAAAAGGAGCGATGCCTGATGGAGATACGGCGCGTGGTGGCCGGTGAGTTCTTTACCAACTGCTATGTGGTGTGGGGCGGCAAGCCTGGGATCGCGGTACTTATCGACCCGGCGGACGACGCGCCCGGACTGCTCCGGCTGCTGGATGGTCTGGGGCTCATCCCGGAGGCCGTCCTGCTCACCCACGGGCACTATGACCACATTCTGGCGGTGCCCGGCCTGCAGGCGCGGTGGCCGGAGCTGCCTGTCTGGTGCCACCCCCTGGACGTGCCCCAGGCCCCGACCGAGCGGGACATGGGCCGGGTCTACCCCACTGTAGCGGCCTTCTCCAACCTGCGGCCTTTGGAGGACGGGCAGCGCCTCCACCTGGCAGGACTGTCCATCCAGGCGCTCCACACCCCGGGGCACACACCCGGCTCCGTCACCTTCCTGGTAGGGGACGCACTTTTTACCGGGGACACCCTGTTTCGCGGAGATATCGGCCGTACCGACTTTGCGGGGGGCGATGACGGGCAGATGGCCTCCTCGCTGGCCCGTCTGGCAGCACTGGAGGGGAATCTCCGGGTGCTGCCGGGCCACGAGGAGGACTCCACTCTGGAGCGGGAGCGGCAAACTAACCCCTGGCTGCGCGCTGCCGCGGAGATCTGAGCATCATCTGAGCATCCACTGCACAATGATTTCAAATATGAGGTGAACCACTATGGAGATCAAAAAGAACGTTCTGACTGAACTGCGGGACGGCGTGCTGATCGTCACCCTCAACCGGGAGGAGCGGCGCAACGCCATCGACCCCGACACCGCCAACGAGCTGGAAGCCGTCTTCAATCACGCCGAAAAGGATCCCGCCGTGGGCGCCCTCCTCATTACCGGCGCCGGGGAGCGCAGCTTCTGCGCTGGGGAGGATCTGGCCGCACTGGGAGAAAATGGTGAGTGCCTTACCGAGACGGAGCACGGCTTTGCCGGCATCACCGAGCGGCTGTGCCCCAAGCCCATTGTGTGCGCCTGCAATGGTACGGCGGTAGCCGGGGGACTGGAGATTGCCCTGGCCTGCGACGTGATCGTGGCCGCCGACCACGCGCGCTTCGGCCTTACCGAGGTGAAGGTGGGCCTGTTGGCCACCAGCGGCGGCCTGGTTCGCCTTCCCAAGCTCATCCCTGCCAAGATCGCCTCCGAGATGTGCCTCACCGGCAACCTCATCGACGCCCAACGGGCCTATGAGGTGGGGCTGGTCAACCATGTGGTTCCCAAGGAGCAGGTGATGGACAAGGCGATGGAGCTGGCCAAGCGGATGGCTGCCAACGCCCCCATCCCCATGCGGCTGGCCAAGCAGATCCTCCACATGGCCCCCCATACCTCTGTGGAAGACGGGATGCGGGTGTGCCGCTACATGGCCTGGAAGTACGTGGAGGGCACCGAAGACGCCAAGGAGGGCCCCCAGGCTTTTCTGGAGAAGCGCCCGCCCCAGTGGAAGGGCCGCTGAATCCTGTTGGGATGGGCTCTCCGCTTTTGAGCGGAACGGGCCGCCAAAATAACTGAATTTATGGAGGAACGCAAGTATGGATTTCAAGCCGACTGAGGAACAGGAGCTGATGGTACAGGCCATCGAAGAGGCAATGACCCGGGAAAACCTGGAGACCTACTTTCAGGACTGCGACCGGGAGCACAAGCACCCCAAGAAGTGGTGGGATCTGCTGGACGAGCTGGGCTTGTTCAGTATGTTCCTGCCCGAGGAAGCGGGCGGCGACGGGGAAGGGGCCATCACCATGTTCCTGGTGATGGAGGCGCTGGGGCGCTGCGGCGGGCCCATCTATCTCTTCTGGGATCACGTGAAGGCCGACGCCCTTTTGGAAAACGGCACCAAGGAGCAGATCGACAAATTCATGCCCATGTTCTTTGAGGGAAAGCCCGCCTTCGCCCAGGGCTTCTCCGAGCCGAATGCGGGTACCGATCTGTCCCCCGCCACCATCTCCACCACCTACACCCGCCGCAACGGCAAGGTGTATATCAACGGCCACAAGCACTTCATCTCCGGCGCCCAGGACAGCGACTACTGTCTCACCCTGGCCAAAAACGCGGAGAACCCCGAGCAGCTCACCCTTTGGTTCGTGCCCACAAACGTACCCAACTGCAAAAAGGAGCCCATGGAAAAGATGGGCATCCACATGGAGAACGTCAACGACATCTGGTTCGATGAGGTGGAAATCGACGAGTCCGACATGTTCTCCTTCGAGGGCAACGGCCTGATGGCCACCAGCAAGGGCTTCGACTATGAGCGGCTGATCGATGCCTTCAACGCTTACGGCCAGGCCCTGTGCGCCTATGAGGACGCCTGCCGCTACGCCAACCAGCGGATCGTCAAGGGCCAGGAGATCGGCCGGCTCCAGCTCATTCAAAACCACATCATGGAGATGACCATGCGCATCGAGGCCATGCGCAATATGCTGCTCCACTACGCCTGGAACAAGGACAATGGGATGCTCACCCGGGCGGAGGCCTCCATCGCCAAGCAGTTCTGCTCCGAGAGCGCCAACATCGTGGTGGATCACGCCCTCCAGATCCTGGGCGGCATCGGCTTCTGCGGCAGCCGGGTCAGCCGCATCTACCGCGACCTGCGCATCACCCGCATCTCCGGCGGCACCGGCGAGATCCAGACCGTCATCGCCGCCCGCCAAGTGCTCAAGAAGTACCGCTGAGCCCCAAGCCCCGAAAAGTCATTCGTAAAGGAGAGTTTTTCCGTGGAATTTAAATGGAACGACGAGCAGCAGCTCATGCAGACCATGTTCCGGGAGTTCGTTGACAAGGAGCTGCGTCCCATCGCCGCCGAGCTGGACGAGCAGGAGCGCTTCCCCTTCGAGCTGATCCCCAAGATGGGCGAGATCGGCCTTCTGGGCATTCCTGTCGCCGAGGAGTTCGGCGGTGTGGGTATGGGCACCCTGGAATACGTCATGGCGGTGGAGGAGATCTCCAAGGCCTGCGCCAGCACCGGTGTCACCATTTCCGCCCACACCTCCCTGTGCTGCTGGCCCATTGAGCACTTCGGCACCCAGGAGCAGAAGGAAAAATACCTGCCCGACCTGGCCACCGGCGAAAAGCTGGGCGCCTTCGGCCTCACCGAGCCCAACGCCGGCACCGACGCCGCCATGCAGCGTACTACCGCGGAGGACAAAGGGGATCACTGGCTGCTCAACGGCTCCAAGGTCTTCATCACCAATGGTGAGGTGGCCGACGTATACGTGGTGTTCGCCATGACGGACAAGGCCGCGGGCAACAAGGGCATCTCCGCCTTCCTCCTGGAGAAGGGCATGGAGGGCTTCAGCTTCGGCAGTCACGAGAAGAAAATGGGCATCCGCGCCTCCTCCACCTGCGAGCTGGTGTTCGAGGACGTGAAAGTGCCCAAGGAGAACCTGCTGGGCGAGCTCAACAAGGGCTTCCAGATTGCCATGATGACCCTGGACGGTGGGCGTATCGGCATCGCCGCTCAGGCATTGGGCATCGCCCAGGGTGCCATCGACGAAACGGTGAAGTACGTCAAGGATCGGGTCCAGTTCGGCCGACCCATCTCCAAGTTCCAGAACACTCAGTTTATGTTGGCAGAGATGCAAACCCGGGTGGACGCTGCCCGGATGCTGGTCTACCGGGCGGCCGCCATCAAGGACGCCGGGGAGCCCTATTCCTCCGAGGCGGCCATGGCCAAGCTGTTCGCCTCCGAGACTGCCCGTGAGGTGACCTGGCGGGCGGTGCAGCTCTTCGGAGGCTATGGCTACACCCGGGACTACCCCGTAGAGCGCATGATGCGGGATGCCAAGATCACCGAGATCTACGAGGGCACCTCTGAGGTTCAGAAAATGGTCATCTCCTCCCGCATGGGCCTGTAAAAGCCTGTCCAACAATCTGACCCGGAGGGCGCCTTCCACTGGCGCCCTCCCTCACAGAAAGGAGCTCGATCAAGTGGGAGAGATCCTCTACTCCATCCTCATTGGCGGCTTCCTGGTTTTGTCCGGAATCTTCATGAACATCTATCTGCGGTGGGAGGAAAAAAAGTGGACTTCTGAGGACAAAGGGGAGCGGAACGGAGGCGGCGCATGAACGTCTTCTTCCTCGGCGTCATCGTCAGCATCGTAGTCTACCTGGTCGTGGGCCTGTTGGCGGGACGTAAGGTCAAGGATATCGACGACTATTACGTCAGCGGCCGCAACGCCCCGACCATCCTCATCGCCGGAACCCTGTTTGCCTCCATGCTGTCGGTCAATGGCTTTATGGGGGATCAGGGCTTCTGCTACACCGGAAATATCACCACTCTGGTGCTGCTCAACTCCATGTGCGCCTGCGGCTATGTATTCGGTCCGCTGTTCTTCGGCCGCTACCTCCGCCGGTCTGAGTGCGGCACCATGCCCGAGTACTTCGGTGTCCGCTACAAGGATCCCCGCATCCGCCGTGTCGCGGGCATCATTACCATCATCTCGCTGACCGCTTACCTGCTGGCCTGCATCACCGGCGTGGGTATCCTCATGCAGGAGCTCACCGGGCTGAGTTACGAGCTGTGCCTGTTCATCGCATGGGCCTGTTTTACCGCGTTTACCTTCTATTCCGGCTCCAAGGGCGTTATCATCACCGATACCATGATGTTTATGGTGTTCATCGTGGCCGCCATTATCGCCGGGCCCTACATCTTCAACGCCCAGGGAGGTCTGGGCAGCCTGCTGGAGAACCTGATGAATAACCCCGCCGCCGCTGAAGGCCTGTTGGATTATCATGGCAACATCCCCGGCACCGGAGCGTCCGACGTGTTCGGCGCGGTGATGTATGCCGTCACCATGGGCATCATCTGGTTCATCACTGTAGGCGTCTCCCCCTGGCAGGCGGGACGCAACCTGATGGCCAAAAACGAGCACGTCATCTTCCGCGCCGGTGCGGTGGCCGCCGTGTGCACCACCGTGTTTCTGCTGTATGTAAACCTCATGTCCATCTCGGTCATCAATCTGGCGCCCAATCTGGAAGACCCCCAGCGGGTGCTTATCTGGGCGGCGTTCAACGTTATGCCCAAGCTGGTGGGCACCCTGCTGCTGGCCGGCATCATGGCCGCGGGGCTCTCCTCCGCCTCCACCTTCCTGTCGGTGGTAGGCTTCTCGGTGACCTCGGACATTTTCCCCGTAGAGTTCAAGGACGAGAAACATCAGCTGCGCACCAGCCGTGTCATTATGCTGGCGGTAGGCATTGTCTCCCTCATCCTGGCCTATCTGGGCCTGGGCGGCGTGCGAGTGATCTCCTGGTTTGCCTCCACCATCATCGCCGCCTCCTGGCTGGTGCCCGGCGTGGGCAGTATTCTGTCTGGCAAGCTGTCCGCCACCGGAGCCCGGTGGTCCATGACGGCGGGCTTCTTGGGCTTCATCCTCTCGAAGTGTCTGGTGGGCTTCGGGGCAGGCCCCTTCCACAGCATCTTGATCAACTTTCTAGACCCCTTCTTCATCGGGCTGTATCTCAGCCTGGCCTTCGCGGTCATTGGCTCCAAGCTCCGCCCGGTGACGCCGGAGGAGTCCGCCTACCGGGACAAGCTGCTTGTACTCCCCCAGGGGGAGCGGGCGGCCCGTGAGTACCAGATCGACCGGCGTTACGGCTGGCTCCTCATCGTCATGGGGATCCTTACAACCCTGTTTTTGCTGCTGACCTGGGCTCTGCCCTACAATGATCTAATTTAAATGAGCACACATGAATGGGCTCCGTCTTCTTAAAATTCCAGATTGATTCTCATGATATCCCCCAGTTTCCTGACGCCTGTGCACATCCTCATATAACCTTGCCCTTCAAGCGATCTGCAAGTTCCCCAATCGCCACAAAAAATAAGTTTGGGAGGAAATCTATTTATGGCAGCACAGAAAACTAAGCGTTCCAAAGTACTCACCCTGATTTTGATGATCCTGGCGATGAATACCATCTACGTCCTGCCCTATCTAATGTACAGCTTTTACACCCCCCTGCAGGAAGCCATGGGGCTGGTGGGTCGTGATGCGGACTACGGCCGTCTGCTGAACGTCTATGGTATGGCCAATATCATCCTGTATCTGCCCGGTGGCTGGATCGCCGACAAGTTTGACGCCAAGAAGCTTCTTGTCTTCTCCATGGTTGGCACCGGAATCCTAGGCCTGTGGGAGGCCACCTGGCCCAGCTATACCCTGCTGATGGTAATCCACGTGATGTTCGCGATTACCACCGTTCTGACCTTCTGGTCTTCTTCCGTGAAGTGCGTGAACATGCTGGCCGATTCCGGTGAGCAGGGCAGCATGTTCGGCAGTCTGGAAGCCGGCCGCGGCGTCGTGGGGCTAGTCCTTACCACTGTTTATGTTGGCATCTACAATATGTTTGCCTCTGACAGCTCCAAGGCCATGAGTCTAATCGTTGCTTTCGTCTCCATCGTTATGATCGCCGTTGGTATCGTGCTGGCGCTGCTCATGCCCAAGACCAACACTGCCGAATCTACCAACGCCACCCTGCTGGAGAGCATCAAGGCCATGGGCATCGCCTTTAAGCAGCCCATCACCTACGTCCTAGCTGGCCTGATTTTCTGTGGCTCCATGACTCTGGCCGCCACCAGCTATTTTGCTCCCTACCTACAGAATGTTTGTGGCCTTCCCGTGAACATTGGCGTTACCTTTGCCAGTTATAACAAGATCATCTGCCAGCTGATTGCCGCCTCTCTGGCCGCAGTTCTGGCGACCAAGCTGGGCCGCTCCAGCAAACCCATGATCGGGGCCGGCATCGTCGCTATCATTTGCTTCGCCGGCATGGTCATTCTGCCGGCCTCTGCCGCTGTTATGTGGCCGATGTTGGCCATCATGATCGTCGCCACTATGATGATCTATGTGTTCCGTGCGCTGTATTACGCCACCGTGGACGAGGCCGGTACGCCCAAGCATATCGTCGGCAGTATCATTGGCATCGCCTCTCTGATCGGGTTCCTGCCCGACACTTTCTATACCACTCTGTGCGGCAGTTGGCTAGATGCCGATCCCATCGGCGGTTTCAAGAATATCTTTATCAGCTGCGCCTGCGCAGCGGCGCTTGGCCTGGTCTGCGCCTTCATCGCGGAGCGCCTGATTGCGAAGAACCGTACCGCCAGCAAGTAATTGAAGCCAACGCTGAACCACGAGAAATTTGGGGGGCTATCAGCGGAGGGGGTTGTCGGAGGTTCTTCGCAACCCCCCTCGCTTTTCCCAGCCGATAATTTCGGGAATCAGCGGGATCAGAAATGGAGTGTACCTCTACCTATGAAAGTATCGTCAAACCCCAAGAAGCGTTGGTTCTACCTTCTTCTGGGCACTGTCACCATGCTGTGTATCGGCACGATTTACGGCTGGTCAGTACTGAAGGTACCCTTAGCGGAAAACTTCGGCTGGCAAGCTAGCTGGTTGGCGCTTGCCTATGCCCTCGGCTTCTGCGCTTTCTGCATGGGCAGCGCAGCTGGTAGTCAGTTGCCAAGAAAGATCGGCTTCCGCACCACACTGCTGCTCGGCGGAATCGCTATCTTTGCCGGGTATGCTCTGTTGTCCACGCTGGATGGTCGTAATATCCTGCTGCTGTACGCATATTTCAGCCTTTTGGTGGGCGGCGGCATCGGCATCTCCTATCCCATCCTGCTTGCCTGGATCACTGACTGGTTCCCGGACATGCAGGGACTTTGCTCCGGCGTTTTGACGATGGGTTTTGGTTGTAGCGCACTTCTTCTGGTCAAGCCTGCATCCAAGCTGTTTCAAGTCCCCAATATAGGTTGGCGCGGAACGTATATGTTCCTTGGTTTCTGCGGCCTAGCGGCACTGCTCCTGTGTGCCCTTCTTCTTAGGGGACAACCTCCGGTCCAAAAGGACAATCAGGCTGTTCGAAGCTCCCGGAACTTTACTGCGTCCGAGGCTATACGACACCCCAGCTTCTGGACACTGTACATCTACCTGGTGTTCAACAGCATCTTGGGCAGCACCATCATCGCCCTTTCCTACGATTATTGCATCTACCTGGACTTTTCCGCTTCCACTGCCGCCACACTGGTTGGAATGGTCTCCGCCTTCAACGGCGTCAGCCGCATCCCCTTTGGCCTGCTGTATGACCGGTTGGACCGCAAGCGGATGATGCTCGTGGGCAGTTGCTCCGTCACACTTGCCGCTCTCACCCTCCTGACGGCCACAGTGCTTGGTTCCAAGCTACTGGCAGTCCTGGGTCTGGCGCTGGCCGGTTTCAGCTACGGCTATGGAACGGTGCTGAATCCCAATCTGCTCCGCACCTTTTTTGGCGAAAGAAATTTCCCCGCGATTTTCAGCGTCAGTAACACACGGGCCGTTATCGGTTCCATGCTGAATCCGGCGCTCACACAGCTCTTTGTAGTGACCGGCTCTTTCGCCACGCCGCTCACCATCGCCCTGGCATCCTCCGGCGTGGCCTTTTTCCTTCAATCCCGCATTAAGGAGCCTACGTAACTACCGCCGGAGATCTAACAATGTACCGGACCTTGAAAGGAGTACCTACCATGGAGTTCAAACTTCCTTCATACACAGTAGACTATGAGGTCAACAAGCTCGAACCCTACGCACGACTGAGCGACGGGATGCGGAGGGTCATCGACTGGCAGAACGAGCATGCCAAGGATGCATTTGACACCGACTGTTCCTGGACTGAGCTGCGCAGAAAATATGTGGAGGAGCGCCGTTTCTGGAATAAGGGCGGTCCTGAGGCCTACCGAACTGTGGAGACCACCGTGGAGGGTCCTGTGGGCGACATTGCCGTCCGCATTTACTATCCCGATGCTGCTCAGCCGCACCATGCGGTCATCTTCATACATGGCGGCGGCTTCACCGTGGGCAGCAACGACACCCATGACCGTATGATGCGGTGCGTCATGGAAGCCAGCGGCTGCGCAGTAATTGGCGTTGATTACCACCTGGCACCGGAGTATAAATTCCCCACTCAGATCTTTGAGTGCGCCGCAGTTGCCCGCTATTTCCATGAAAACGGCGCCCAGTGGGGTATCCTGACTGATAAGTTTGCCCTCTGCGGCGACTCCGGCGGCGGCAGCCTGTCCCTGTCCACCAACCTGTTCCTGCGGGACGCCTGGGGCGACAATAGCTATATCGCCGCTCTGCTGCTGTATTATCCTGGCATCGGCCTATCGGACGGTATCACTCGCCGCACAGAGGGCTCTGTGCTAGACGGCATGCGCCGCTGCGATCTGGCCGCCTACGGCAACAGCTATCTGCCGGATGATATGGATATGGAAAATCCCTATTACCGCACCATCAACGCCGACCTGACCCACGGTATACCCCCCACCTACCTGTGCTGCGGCGACATGGATCCCCTGCTGGATGACAGCCGTCTGCTGAACCAGGTCCTTTCCTCCCACGGTATACGCACGCAGTTGGATATCGTCCCCGGTGTGCTGCACGCCTTTATGCACTATGGCTGCATGATGGATGAGGCTGTGACCTGCCTGCGAAACAGCGGCACTTTCTTCAAATCTGTCCTGGAGGGTTAACAAGGGGCAAGAGGCGGCGGCCTTCTGTTCCATCGTGCAGCTGTCAAAACAACAGAAAGCGAGGTACTCGTAATATGAGATACGATTTTGAGACCTTCCATTCCCGCCACAATGTTGAGGCCGTCAAATGGGATTCCATGGGCAAGCAGTCCGATGACATCGTCCCCCTGTCCGTGGCCGATATGGAACTGCTCTCCCCGCCTGAGATCATCGAGGAGCTGAAGAGCACCGCCGAGTTTGGCATGTGGGGCTACACCTGGTGGGGCCAGCGGTACGCCGACGCCGTCAAGCACTGGCTGTCCACCCGCCACGGCTGGGACATCCAGAAGGACTGGATCATCCAGACCAACGGCGTGGTCCAGACGCTGTACGCCTCCGTCCGAGCCTTCACCCAGCCCGGGGACAATGTGCTGCTCCTGACCCCTGTTTACTACCCCTTCTACCGGGCGGTGAACCTGAACGGCCGCAAAGTGGTGGAGAGCCCCATCCGTCTGGTGGAGGGCCGTTATGAGGTGGACTTTGACGACTTTGAGGAAAAAGCCAAGCAGTGCAAGATGTTCCTGCTGTGCTCCCCCCATAACCCGATGGGCCGGGTGTGGAGCGAGGAGGAGCTGCGCCGTATGGGCGATATTTGCCTGAAGCACAACGTGCTGGTGGTCAGCGACGAGATTCACTTCGATATCATCATGCCCGGTCACAAGCACGTCAGCTACCCCACGCTGGGAGAGAAGTACGCCAACAACTGCGTCATGTGCTGTGCCGCCAGCAAGACCTTCTCCCTGGCGGGCCTTTGCGTGGCCAACGCCATCATCCCCAACCCTGAGCTGCGCGATAAGCTGAACAACGAGGTAAACATCTCCGGCTGCTACACCTACAGCATCTTCGGCCTCCGGGCTCTGGAGGCCGGTTATATGAAGTGCGCCGAGTGGGTGGATCAGCTCAATGAGCACATCTGGGGCAACTACCTCTATTTTAAGGAGTTCATGGCAAGGCATTTCCCCGAGGTGTGGGTAGCCAAGCTGGAGGGCACCTATTTGTGCTGGTTCGACTGCCGCTGCTTTGGCATGGACGGCGAGACCCTGGCCAAATTTCTTCAGGAGAAGGCCCAGCTGTTCCTGGACGATGGCTACATCTTCGGCACAGCTGGGGACGGCTTTGAGCGGATCAATCTGGCCTGCACCCGGAAAGTGCTGGAGGAGGCCCTGCTCCGCTTCAAGGCCGCTATGGATCAGCGGTAAGCGTATTCACCGTCAAAGCGGCGTGCCCGGCGCTGCGCGGGCAGATCGCTACCGCCCGGAAAGTACACCGCCGGAGCGCTGAAGCGACTTCCAAAATAGCTGCTGTAAAAAAATAAGGAGGTATTCATCATGGAATTCTTCATGCCTGACCGCAAGCCCGACTATGAGCGCAACAAGCCCGATCCCTATCCCCTGCTCAGCGAGAGTATGCGGAAGGTGGTCGATTATCAGGCCGCACACGCTGCCGATGCGTTCGACACCAACTGCTCCTGGGATGAGCTTCGGGTGAAGTATGTGCAGGAGCGCCGCTTCTGGAACGAAGGCGGCCCCGAGGCGTTCAAGACCGTGGAGGTCATGGTGCCCGGCCCCATAGGGGATGTACCCGCCAGGATCTACTATCCCGACGACAAGCCGGAGCACTCTGCGGTGGTGTTTATCCACGGTGGCGGCTACACCGTGGGAAGCAACGACACCCATGACCGTATGATGCGCTCTGTCATGGCTTCCAGCGGCTGCTGTGTCATCGGTGTGGACTACCACCTGGCCCCTGAGGCCAAATTCCCCATCCCTCTGTACGAGGCCGCCGCGGTGGTGCGCTACTTCCAGGAGCGCGGTGCCGAGTACGGCATCCTCCCGGACAAGATGGCCTTGGGCGGCGACTCCGGCGGAGCTAACCTGGCTCTGGGGCTGAACCTCTACCTTCGGGACACCCCCGGCGGCAATGCTTTTGTCAAGGCCCTGCTGCTGTACTACGGGGCGTTCGGTATGATGGACTCCTGTTCCTTCCGGCTCTACGGCACTCTGCTGGACGGGATGCGCCGCTCCGACCTGGCCGCCTACATCAGCTATTATGCCACCCCCGAAGACCAGGAGAACCCCTACTACGCCGCCTTCCTCAACGACCTGTCCTTTGGAATGCCCCCTGTCTATATGTGCTGCGGCGACCTGGACCCCCTGCTGGACAATACCAAGACCCTGGAGGCATTCATGAAGCTCTACAATGTGCCCACTCAGGTGGATATCGTTCCCGGCGCCCTCCACGCCTTTATGCACTACGGGCGCATGATGCCTGAGGCGGTGGAGTGCCTGGAGCGCAGCGGCGCCTTCTGCAAGGCCCATCTGGACCAGTAAGCACGGTAAGGCGGAACGGAACCGGCCTCACATCCCGCAGGGAAAGAAAAACACGAAACAGAGCGAACAGGCCCTACCCGGTCAAACCCGGGCGGGGCCTGTTTTTGTTCGTGCTTTAGCTTTAGCTTGACATCCGTCAGACTTTGGAGCGTGGCGTCGATCTTTCTGCGGAAAGCAATCTTTCCCAACGGTAATGCTGGCCCCACGCGCAGGATTCCAAAGCTGTCCCAGTCCCGCAGGTCCTTCTCCATCTCGTCGAAGAGGGTGGCAACGTGGGAGTCGTAGGAGCGGAAGGGCTCTCCCGCCGCCGTCAGGCGGAGCCGCCGGGACAGCCGCTCAAAGGTTTGACCCTCCCCCGGAATACCCATCCAGCTCGGCCACCGCCTGGCTCACGGTGGGCTGGGCTTCCCAGGCCCGGGGCACGTTGCTGTCTCTTATACACATCTGACGCTGCCGACGAAGCTAGAAGTGTAGAT
>OWIW01001321.1_pt1 | contig 13710 bp, 11 predicted proteins | sample 2433821 | NCBI WGS metagenome assembly OWIW01 (sample SAMN05065751, study PRJEB22554) | human gut metagenome | biome: ENVO:2100002; feature: ENVO:00000062; material: ENVO:00002003 | host: Homo sapiens | place: USA | reverse complement strand
CTGTAACGGCTTGCAGATACAGTCTTTTGGAGAGTATGATTATTCGCCCTTCAACCTATTTGGAAATATGATTGCCGAAAAGAACGGAACGTTCAAAATAACTACTTGAAACAAATATTGTAGAATACAATTATAACAAATTCATGAATATGAAAACAATCTTTAATGTCATCGCTTCTAATTTAGCTAATAAGATGCCTTTTAAGTCTCTTTTTGAGGAACTTGGAGATGCAAATATAAATGCAGAACAAAAGTTGAAATATCTGATGTTTGCAGCTTATTGTTTTTACTTTGATGGTGATATAACACACACGAAAGAAATTCTATCCGATTTAGTAAATTGCAGTTTTGATGGTGATTACGATAAATGGACTTGGATAGAAGGAGGCATAATGCTACAGTTGTATCTTGATAACTTTAATAATATAGAATTAAAGAATAAAGTTCTGGCAACCTTAGATTATGGCAACGATGAGTTGAAAAATAAAATTAAGAAAAAGGCTTTTGCCAGAAGAAGCAATGGACTTTTATTGCATACAGACGAAAAGTCTTCTTTAGTAAACAATAAAGAAGTTGACTTTTCAAAACTAATACCTTATTTCATAGAACTTCTTTTTATAAAGGCATTTGGAAATGGAGATAAATTTACCGAAGAAGAATTGATGATTGACCTTAGTTCCTTAGAGAAGGAAGTTAAATCTGTAATATCACAATATAAATAACATAAGTGGTGTTTCGAGAAAGTCAATTGGTAGTGTCCTAAAAAGTGTGTAATTTCTCTTTTCTTTGTTTTTTATTCATTTTTCTTTCTTGTGTTTCCAGAATTTCCATTGATAAATTTTCCTGGCATATGTTGTTTTTGTTTCTTCCATGGCAACACTTGCTAATAGAAAAAGTACCGACTTGTCTGATGACATTGATTTTCTCATTTTTATCGTTCTCTTATATTTTCTATTGAGCCTTTCAGTCCAGTTAGCCATATATATGCACCTTTACACTTGCACGGGAAAGTCCATATATGTAAAGTAAGCCATGTTGCGGTCGGATTTATAGCTCCTCAATATAGCATGGTGCCCCCTAAAATAGTATGGTAACGTGAGTCCGACGAATTTATGGGTTGTTTCCTCTTCCTGAAACCGCTTTCGCACCCCATAGATGGAATACGTTCATACCCCACGAGGGGCATATACTTGCGCCCTACTCGTGAGGTACGTTTGCATATCACTCGTGGGATACAGACATTGCCCTATTTACAGACTATTGGAATTCGCTGAACGCACGTTACAACAAGCCTCTTCAGAGACTTGTTTGTCCCTGCGAGTGCAATGAAAGTGGCATCGATACAAACTGCTGAATAATAAAAAGAAAGCGAGCCATTGAACCATTGCCCAACGTCTTCACGGCAGCTATTGCTCAAGTAAGACGTCTGCTGTCTACTATAGGAGTGCCCATAAAGTGTGTAAATCCCATTTTTCTATTTTATACAAAGATAAAAAAATATGGGCTTACACACTTTTTAAAGATTGTACCATCTAACTGGAGAAAGTAAATATGTCATAGCATATTATTTTCAACGCGATAGGTTTGTCATTAACAAGATAATGTAGTAACTTTGTGTGAAGAAAATACGTACAACAATGAGAAATAAATGGGTGTTTATAGTGCTTTGGCTTGCTTTTACAAGTTTCATAATAGAAAATTTGCATAATAACGATGTTCAAAGACAATGGCAAACAACTAACAAACAAAGGCAAAAAACTTCATCTGCACAGTGCATGGAGCAGCAAGGATTGGTAGATATAAAAAGTATAGACCCTACAATAAAGGTGGCTTTGATGTATGCCCGGACAGATAATTTTTGCCACAAACAACTTTATAAAAGCTTACGTACAGCCTATATGCTACCCCAATGCGCCGCAGCTTTGAAGAAAGCACAAGCTGAACTGAAACGAATTCGCCCAGATTTAAGCCTCATCATTTTCGATGCAACACGCCCAATGAGCGTACAACAAACCATGTGGGATACTGTAAAGAATACCAGCCATAGATTTTATGTCTCTAATCCTGCCAACGGAGGAGGCATGCACAACTATGGAATGGCAGTAGACATAAGTATTTGCAAAGCTTCGTGGAGCGAAAAACTATGGTGCGATGGTGCAATACCATGTAAGATAGATACTATTCCGATGGGAGTTAAGGTTGACCATTTGGGAAATGAAAGCCATATAGACAACGAACAACAGCTATTAATACGAGGTGTACTTACCAAGGAGAGCCTTGAGAACCGTAGATTGTTGCGCCGTGTTATGAAAGCAGCAGGTTTTCAGCCACTACGAACAGAGTGGTGGCACTTTAATCTTTGTACGCGCAAATGGGCAAAGGCGCATTTAGAAGTTATTAAATAATTTTCACCTTATTATATATAGCATTTGGACACATCAGAATTTATCCGACAGCACGCTAACGATGATGTTAGGGCACTCGCACTTATGGGAAAGCGTTTCCCAAAGGTGGACCTGCCCTACGCACTCGACCAGATTAGAGGGCGACAATTAGCACGAACAAAACTACCTACATGGGCAAATACGGAAGGAATAGTCTATCCACCGCACTTAAATATGGAACAATGTTCAAGCGAACCAACCGCTTTGTATAAACAAGATATTGTGAGGCGTTTGCTGCGAAAGCTTCCAACAGAGAATAATTCTACGCTAATCGATCTAACAGGAGGACTGGGGGTGGACTTTTCTTATATGTCGATGCTTTTTAATAATGCCCTTTATGTAGAACGAAACAAGCAACTCTACGACATAGCACTGCAAAATTTTGAATGTTTAAAGCTTAATAATATAACTACAGAAAATAAAGATTCCATAGATGTCTTGCACCGTCTCAGCAGTGTTTCTATATTTTTTTTAGACCCAGCACGTCGCAACAGCAATGGCGAGAAAGTTGTTTCGATGGCAGATTGCGAACCCAACGTACTGGAATTGTGCGATGAAATGGTGAAAAAGAGCTGTTTTACCATTATAAAACTATCACCAATGTTAGACTGGCATAGTGTGGTGGCGCAACTAAAGCATGTGATTGAAGTACACATTGTATCGGTTAAAAACGAGTGTAAAGAGCTTTTAGTAGTGCTGGGCAACCATAAAAAGGAAGAGCAAGACGGTAAAGAGCAAACTATAAAAATATTTTGTGCAAACGATAACGATGTATTCTACTACGATGAGAATATAAATTACAGTCAGAAATGCACACTCCAACAACCAATAATCGACAAAAACACATTACAAACATCGTACCTATACGAACCGAATGCTTCTATTATGAAAGCTGGCTGCTTTGCCCAGTTAAGCGAAACATACCATGTAGCAGCAATAAGCAATAATTCTCATCTATTCGTGTCCCCAGTTTTACTGTCTAAATTTCCTGGAAGGAAGTTCAGAATTACACATATTTGCACACTAAACAAAAAAGAAATACGCCGCGCTCTAACAAATATAACACAAGCAAACATAGCCGTAAGGAACTTTCCTATGGGAGTAGAAGACCTAAAAAAACGGTTAAAACTACACGATGGTGGCACTAATTATATCTTCGCAACAACTTATGGCGAAAAAGAGCATGTACTAATATTCAGCAAAAAAGAGGTGTAAATTTGGCAATATTGCTTAAAATGCGTACTTTTGTAAGTCGAAAAATAAAGTTACGAAAGAATTATAAAAACATGTCATCAATTCAAATTAAGAAGGTTACGAACAAGATAGACCTAAAAAACTTCATAGATTTGCATTACGAACTATATGCAGGAAGTCCCTATGATGTGCCTAACCTTTATGACGACGAATGGAATACACTTTCAAAAGATAAGAATGCGGCTTTCGAATTCTGCGAAGCTGAATATTTTTTAGCATACAAAGACAATAAGATTGTTGGGCGTGTGGCAGCCATTATCAACCATAAAGCCAATGAAAAGTGGGAACGAAAGGACGTTCGCTTTGGTTGGATAGACTTCATTGATGATATTGAAGTGTCTACGGCATTGCTCAATGCCGTGGCAGATTTTGGCCGTACGAGAGGTATGGAAACCATTGCTGGTCCATTAGGCTTTACCGATATGGATCCTGAAGGTATGCTGACAATGGGCTTCGATCAGTTGGGGACAATAGCAACAAGCTACAACTACGATTACTATCCGCGACACATGGAACAAATGGGCGGATGGGAAAAAGACGTAGATTATCTTGAATACAAAATAAGTGTGCCCGATGCCATTCCCGAAAAGCTTGTTAAGCTCTCTGAAATGATTCAGAAGAGATACAATTTGCGCATTAAGAAACTCACTAAAAAAGAAATATTTGAAGGTGGTTACGGGAAAAAGATATTCCAACTCATCAACAGCACATATAAAGATTTGTATGGTTTCTCCGAATTAACCGACCGCCAAATCGACCAATACATAGCACAATATTTCCCATTTGCCAACTTGGAGTTCATCACCGTTATTGAAGATGGAAACAAAGACAACCAAATTGCAGGTATAGGTATTACTTTGCCGTCGCTTAGTCGTGCTTTGCAGAAGTGTAAAAAGGGACGATTGTTCCCTTTCGGCTGGTGGCACTTGCTGAAAGTAATTAAGTTTACGAAAACGGAAGGTATAGATTTGTTACTCTTAGGGCTTCTTCCCGAATACCGTGCAAAAGGAGCAAACGCACTGTTATTTTACGATTTAATTCCGCGTTACATCAAACACGGCTTTAAATGGGGCGAGAGTCAGGTGGAAATGGAAACCAATGGCGGTGTGCAAAGTCAATGGGACATGTTCGATACCGTGAATCACAAACGCCGTCGCTGCTTTAAAAAGAGTTTATAAAAGAAGAAACAGAAATACCGTTTAAACGAGAATATGGCGGAAGAAAACAAGAAATCAGTAGCATACACCGACGATAATATCCGACATCTTTCGGATATGGAGCACGTACGCACCCGTCCTGGTATGTATATCGGGCGATTGGGCGATGGAAAACTTCCCGAAGACGGTATCTACGTGCTGTTGAAAGAAGTTATCGACAATTCTATCGACGAATTCAAGATGAACGAAGGCACACGCATAGAAATAGAAGTGGAAGACAATCTTCGGGTTTCCGTGCGCGATTATGGGCGTGGCATTCCGCAAGGAAAACTCGTTGAGGCGGTATCTGTGTTGAATACGGGTGGCAAATACGACTCGAAAGCATTTAAAAAGAGCGTCGGACTGAACGGTGTTGGTATTAAGGCGGTGAATGCGCTTAGCACAAAGTTTGAAGTAAAGAGCTTCCGAGAGGGTAAAGTACGCTCATTGACGTTCGAAAAAGGAATCAAGAAGACCGATAAAACGACGAAATCGAACGATGAACAGGGAACTTACATCTACTTTGAACCCGACAATACGCTCTTTAAGAACTACAGTTTCCAAGACGACATTGTCGTTACTATGCTGCGAAACTACACCTATCTGAACACAGGACTTACCATTATGTATAATGGGCATCGCATTCTCAGTCGCCACGGATTGAAGGATTTGCTCTCCGACAATATGACCGTAGACCCGCTTTATCCCATTGTTCACATGAAAGGCGATGACATTGAGATTGCCTTTACGCATACTAACCAATACGGAGAGGAATATTACTCGTTCGTAAACGGACAGCACACCACGCAGGGAGGTACTCATCAGAGTGCATTTAAGGAGCATATAGCCAAGACTATCAAAGAATTCTTCGGGAAATACGAATATGGCGACATCAGAAATGGCATGGTTGCCGCCATCGCCATTAATGTTGAGGAACCTGTTTTCGAGTCGCAGACCAAGATAAAGCTTGGTTCTACGGTAATGTCGCCTAATGGTGAGACGATCAATAAATTTGTTGGCGACTTCGTAAAGACTAATGTCGATAACTTTATGCACATTCATAAAGAAGACTTTACCGACATTCTGGAAAACAAGATAAAAGAAACCGAACGTGAACGCAAGGCTATGGCAGGCGTAACAAAGTTGGCTCGCGAACGCGCAAAGAAAGCAAATCTGCACAATAGAAAACTTCGTGATTGTCGTATTCACTTCAGCGATGCTAAGAACGAACAAAAAGAAGAAAGTTCTATCTTCATAACTGAAGGTGATTCTGCCAGCGGAAGCATTACAAAAAGCCGAGATGTAAACACGCAAGCTGTATTTTCGTTGCGTGGAAAACCACTCAACTGCTATGGTCTGACAAAAAAAGTGGTGTACGAAAACGAAGAATTCAATCTTCTGCAGGCAGCACTCGACATAGAAGAAAGCTTAGATTCGCTACGTTATAATAAGGTAATTGTAGCCACCGATGCTGATGTTGATGGTATGCATATACGTCTACTCATTATAACATTCTTCCTTCAATTCTTCCCAGAACTGATAAAAAAAGGACACGTCTACGTTTTGCAGACACCATTATTTCGTGTACGCAATAAGCGAACTAAGATTAAGAACAAGCAAATAATAGAGGAACAGGACGCAAAACGACTGAAAGGTGAGAAGAAAAACGACCTCATCACGATTTATTGTTACACCGAAGAGGAAAGAATAAATGCGATTGAGGCTCTCGGACCTGACCCTGAAATTACACGATTCAAAGGTTTAGGAGAAATTTCTCCCGATGAATTTGCTCATTTTATTGGTCCCGACATGCGTTTAGAGCAGGTTACGCTGCACAAAAACGACCAAGTGAAGAACTTATTGGAGTATTATATGGGAAAAAATACAATGGAACGACAAAACTTTATCATCGACAACTTAGTGATAGAAGAAGACCTTGTGGACGAAATTCCTGTAGAATGAAATACACTTAATCGTACAATATAAATCCAAAGTGAGCTTACAACCCTACTTGAAATAAGAACTGAAGATTATGAAAAGAAGTTTTCTTTTATCAATAACACTTTTGCTATTCAGCACTTTTGCTGCTGCACAAATCAATCTGAACCTCGGCAGCGACTCGCCCATGCGCAAAATGCAGATGGCAGAGATAGCTATCTCCAACTTCTATGTAGATGAGGTAGACGAGCAAAAAGTGGTGGAAGACGCCATTCGTGGTATGCTGAAAGGGCTCGACCCCCACTCCACTTATACCGATGCAAAGGAAACAAAGGCCATGAACGAACCTTTGCAAGGCGATTTTGAAGGAATTGGTGTGCAATTCAATATGATTGAAGACACTTTAGTGGTAATTCAACCCGTGGTGAATGGTCCTTCAGAAAAGGTTGGCATTATTGCAGGCGACCGCATCGTGATGGTAGACGACACGTTAATAGCAGGCGTCAAGATGAACCGTACCGACATTATGAAGCGTTTGCGCGGGAAAAAAGGCACAAAAGTTAAGTTGAGCATCGTGCGTCGTGGTGTAAAAGGCATGCTCAACTTTATGGTTACACGAGCTAAAATACCCGTTCACACAGTTAATGCAGCTTATATGATTCGTCCAGGAATAGGTTTCATACGTTTAGAAAGCTTTGGAATGAAGACGCACGAAGAATTTATGGAGGCTGTTGAAAAGCTGAAACAACAAGGAATGAAACGCCTTATTCTCGATTTGCAAGATAATGGCGGTGGATTTCTCGAAGCGGCTGTTCGTATTGCAAACGAATTTCTGCAAGACAATGATATGATAGTCTACACAGAAGGCCGTCGCGTATCAAGGCAAAACTACAAAGCGCGAGGCAACGGACGACTAAAAGATATACCAGTTTATGTACTGGTCAACGAACTAAGTGCATCGGCTGCTGAAATAGTTTCAGGTGCAATTATGGATAACGACCGAGGAACACTCATAGGGCGTCGCACTTTTGGGAAAGGATTGGTACAAAGACCATTTGAACTACCCGATGGAAGTATGATAAGGCTAACCGTTGCACATTATTATATACCAAGTGGACGTTGCATACAGAAGCCTTACAAGAAAGGAGACAAGGTTGATTACGACATGGATTTGGAGAACCGACTTAAACACGGAGAACTTACTAATCCAGACAGCATTCATTTCACTGACTCTTTAAAGTATTATACTGTACGAAAACACCGTCTTGTTTATGGTGGTGGAGGTGTTATGCCCGATTATTTTGTACCGTTAGATACAACTAAGTTTACTGCTTTCCATCGTAAACTTATGGCGAAAAATATTATTATGGACACTTTCTTAAAGTACGTAGACAATAACCGTAAAGAACTAAAGAAGGATTATAAGACTTTCGAATCGTTCAAAAAACAATACGAAGTCCCTACTTCTCTTACCAACCTGATTATTGCCGAAGCAAAGAAAGAAAAAATTGAGCCAAAAGATTCCGATGAACTTAAAAAGACATTGAATTATATGCGCTATCAACTAAAATCGCTTGTAGCTCGCGACTTATGGGATATGACTGAGTATTTCCAAATATGGAACGAACAAAGCGACATTGTGAAAAAAGCACTCGAAGTAATAGAAAAAGACTCAAATAAGTAAATAAACACACGAAAACAAATATTGAATAGGAGATAAACATCGCAGCAAAGAGGTTTATCTCCTATTTTTGTATAAACGAGAAGCACCATAAAACCTCATTTATAGATAAAGAAAGCCGTTTCTTTTATTACAAAATATTGGTGTCCGGTAAAACTTTCCTCTCCAATTCGTTGTAATAAAGAATGCTTATAAAAGTATCATTTGGGGTATTTTTCTCTGAATATTCGGCTAAATTTCATTCAAATAATAGTTTTTAGTAACGGTTACTATTTGAAACAAAAAGTAAGCCCCCACTGGTTAAATGTGCCTGTATTGCCGATAAACAAAGGCTTGTAGAGCTTTCTATCAGTTTTTATCGGACACCAATAATTACTAACAGAGATTGCCCAAAAAAGTTTTACAGCACCGCAATAATACATTATCTATTGTAACTTCTGCTCTTTCGGAAACTCCTTGTCAACAATCCTCTTGATGATATAGTTACGAATGAGCAAAGGAATACCGAAAATAAAAATCAACGGAATGAATACTGGCACAAGAAGATGTAAGTAGAGATTAGCTCTCCTTGACCTGAATGTTTCACCTTCAAGATGATTACCTATCGGTATAGAACTTACTTCATTCCCAAAAAAATAAAGCCACAGAGAGATAAGAATGATAATAGAACCTATCACATAGATATTGAAAACTGCCTTCTTAACAATTCTCGGCCGCTCCTTTTCTGGCACTCGTTGCAAAGAACGTACAGACTTGGCTATATTATTCGCACGGGAGTACTTGTCGCCCAAGAGTTTCTTTAACATTTCATTCATAACTTTTAATATTAACTTCAACTGCCTTGAAGTATAAAATAATAAGGGATTCCAGGATAATTGGCATCGTCTCTTTCAAAACACTGCAGTCCTTCAAAGAAAACATTGTCGTCATTAGTCAGCTTGTCGCAAACTTGATTATGAATCTTGTAAATGAGTTCAGATGCTGTGAAACAGCTGCCATTGTCTGCTTGCAAAAACAGCTTTTCTTCCCTTGAATCTTCCAGCTCATCGTCCCAATACTCAAACTGCACCAGGATACGACTGCCTATCAGCTTCAGCTCATTAGTCCAAATATTAGGGATATATCTGCCTGAAAGTTCTTCATTATACGCTTGTAAGGCATCTGCAAATAAAGCCAACGATGAATATCTCTTTTGTCTGAAACTCCACGCAATTCCGCATAACAATTCTAATGGAAATCCTGTATTTTTGTCTATTTCCACAGTCTTGACTGGTTGGGATTCTTCTGACAAGGCATCTATATAGAAACACCCCGTATCCTTGCCGTACTTCAAAGCCAATTCATAATACGTTATACTAGGATCTTCGCCTATCATATCGTAAATGCGCTTTCGAAGATCCGGCAACAGGCGAAGGTCGTGATAGTTTATTCTGTCGTTATAGGCCTTATATCCTTGCAACAGCAAAGCACTGGAATAATCTATACTACCCGACTTCGAGCCCCTAATTTTATATTCCTCTTCCTGCTGGCGAGACAAATCCGTACGAAACTCGAACTCACCACGTACAAGCGAAACCCCATCATCATTACTAAGGAAAAACTCTGGGAATTCTAAAGCGTGGTAATCAACAGCTTCATAAGCATAATGCGTCCAATCAAACCCATTTCTGTTCCTACGGTTAAAGCTGGTTTTGTAGATGAAGCAGCCAGGGATAATAAATTCCCGACTATTTAATTCGGGTGTATCGGATATTTCTTTATATACAGCGACCAGATAACAATCAGAGAAGAAGTTGAGAACACTATTTTTCCCAACGTGCTTCGTAAGTCGCCCAGATATATCTACAAGAATTTTGCCAAAGAAATATTTCTTGTAATAATCATTGTAGACATAAAAAATATCACCTTCTTTTATATCCTTCTTGGCATGGGTTGCGCCCCTGCTTAACTTGATAGTCATAATTCTCTTTATTACTTCATTACGTTTATTTTCTAAATTATCAACACCAAAATATTTATCAATGAAATATTTTTCTATGTTTTACGTTGTGAAACAAAAGTACTAAAATGCAAAAATAGTTATATCTTTTGAGATGACATGATTTTATTTTTAATTTCTATTTGGTAAAACTAAATTCGCATATAATTCATTGCGGAATTGCTTATATATAGGTGATTCTATATTAACTTTTGAAATTCAGTCCATCATGAAACAAATCAAGTTGGTAGTGTCCTAAAAGTAAGTGAGTGCTATCTTCGTTTCTTTGTTTTATACTTATATTTATTTCTTGTATTACCAGTTTTTCCATTGATGAATTTTCCTGGCACATGTTGTTTCTGTCTCTTCCACGGCAGCACTTGCCAGAAGGAAAAGTGCCGACTTGTCTGATGGCATCGATGTTCTCATTCTTATCGTCCTCTTATATCTCCTATTGAGCCTTTCAATCCAGTTAGTCGTATATATGCACCTTTGCACTTGCACAGGAAGTCCATGTATGTAAAGTAGGCGATGTTGCGGTCGGCTCTATACTTTTTCAATATTGGATATTTCCTTTCCCATTTGGCTACAAAAGGAATAAAATTATTCATGTCCCAACAAAATCTCCTTGTTTTCTAAAGTAAAGACCTCATTGAATTCTTTAGACGAAATAAAGACGATACGGGTTCAGCAATATTCCTCTTCCGAATAAGTCCTAAAATCGCAACGGAGTTACGACAATCATCGCTACGGAGTTACGGCAATCGTCGCTACGGGGTTACGGCAATCGTCGCTACGGAGTTACGACAATCATCGCTACGGAGTTACGGCAATCGGCACTACGGGGTTACGGCAAACATCGCTCTGCGGCTGCGTGGGATACGGAGAGAAAACTCAAGGTCATGATTGTACCAGCGACGGGAACGGGGAGCCATTGCATTGTTCATGTCCATCCTCGCTGACAAATGAATCACGTTCATGCCTCATCAGAGAATTCATGATTAAAGGCTGAAGGGTAACAACCCCCTCGCTGCTTGTGTAATTGGAAAGAATTTCCGAAATTTGCGAATGTGCAAGTTCCATTGTTTCTTTATTTAATTGTTTCCAAATACAAAGACAAGAAAAGGGACTTACACACTTTTCTAAGACAGTACCTGTAGAAAGAAGTTGTTAAGCTTTTACAGAGAGAAACATAACGGTTTCTGTGCTATAAACAGAGAAACCGTTATGTTAAGGGGGTTGTTTAAATCTTCACAACCTTTACACTGCCATCATTAAACTTCAGTTTCGCAATATAAAAACCATGATAAGGCAAAGTAATCAACACTCTGTTACGGTTAAACTGTCTAACTTCGCTAACCAAAGAGCCTGCTGCATTGTACAATTCCACAGAACTGATATTTACATTGGCTGTTAAACAAGCTTCGTTTGCATTCAATCTAACTACAGAGCATTTCATGTTCTCTGTTGCGACATTGCCTATTCCATCTGCAATGTTTGGATAATCGCCTTCAATATTGTCGCCCCACAAGAACAACCAACCATTGTCTGCATACGATTTTTCCGAACCTTTCCTAACGTGTAAATATACTTTATTAAATTCTACATCGCCAAAAACTTCTTCTCCAAGTTCGGGAGCTGTTTCTCTATAGCTATAAATATCTTTTAAGCCATGGCAAGCATAAAAAGCACGATTTGCAATGCCTATTACCAAATCGGGAATATAAACTTTCTGCACATTGTTGTTGTAAGCAAATGCATAATCGGCAATATAAGAAGTTTTTGACTGAAGAACGAATTCAGTTCTATTACCTTTACAAGGAACAGCCATCAAATAGAGACCTTTGCCACTTGGACTTCGATAATAAAGTGCATCGTCTGCGAAGATAAAACTGTTGTTCGTAGCAAAATTAAACTTCGCCATACCATTATTTGCCAATGCACCTGTGCCAATTTTCTCAATATTAGCAGGAAGTGTAATTGCCTTTATATCCTGACACTCAAAAAACGCCATAGAACGAATAACTTTTGTTTCAGCTGGAACAACAAAATTATCGGTTGCTATAACTTGTGGACATTCATAAAGCGTAGTTTTATCCTTAGAATAAAGCACTCCGCCAACAGCCGTCATATATTTACTTGCAGCTGCAACCGTAAAACCACCAAACTCTGGACATTGTAAAAACAGTTTTGCACCAGTTTTCTCGACTGTTGCAGGAAGTTCGAGCGTTTCTAAAGCAATGCAACGCTGAAAAGCATTCGCTTTTATCTCTTTCAACCCTTCGTTTAACTTTACGTTAGTTAATACTTTACAGTTATAGAAAGCACGTTCGCCAATAGTTTCTACTCCAGTAAGTGTTATAGAAGTAAGCGACACACAGTTGGCAAAACAAGTTTCGTCTATCTCTTTCAACGTTTCGGGAAACTTCACCTTCATAAGGTTAGAACACGACATAAACGTACTACGCGAAAGTTTCTTAAGTCCTGTAGGAATTGCTATCTTCTTCAGATTTTCGCATAGCACAAATGCATTTGCTCCAATAGAATCCACCGAATTTGGAAGTTCTATTGTTTCAAGACTTGCACAATCGCTGAAAGCTTGTTCGCCAATAACCTTCAATTTACTATTTGGTGCAAATGTAACCGTCTTTAAACTGTTGGCATAAAAGAATGCACATTGCCCAATAACTTCGAGCGAAGCAGGACATTCTACGCTTCTAACAGACGAAGTAGCAAAAGCATTGGGAGCAATCTCGCGTATTCCTTCTGGAATTTTGTAATCAACAGGAGCACCATTACCACTTACCAACACATCGCCTTTTATTGTCTGTGCAGACAATACTGCTGGAAAAGAAATTAAGACTGCAAACAATAGAAATTTAATTTTCATAATACATCGTTTAGGAAATAAATTAGAACTCTTGTTTTATGCTTTTTCTCTCTACAGTCCCACCCCAGTAAGAGTTCATAACTAAAAAGAAGGACACGCTACAAAGATAATAATGTTTTTTATACATTCGTCTAATTCCAACAATATTTTCTAACATAAAATAAGATTATCCGTATTACTATAACAAAACACACATATTATACAGCTTTAAAACACAATTTTGAAAATATAAAACAAGGCACAAATATAGCTTTACAATAAACTTTCTATTTTTTCATTTTAAAATCTGTCTCTTATACACATCTGACGCTGCCGACGAAGCTAGAAGT
>OWIW01001296.1_pt1 | contig 13918 bp, 11 predicted proteins | sample 2433821 | NCBI WGS metagenome assembly OWIW01 (sample SAMN05065751, study PRJEB22554) | human gut metagenome | biome: ENVO:2100002; feature: ENVO:00000062; material: ENVO:00002003 | host: Homo sapiens | place: USA | reverse complement strand
CTTCTAGCTTCGTCGGCAGCGTCAGATGTGTATAAGAGACAGGGCCTGGCTTGTCCGGGAGGCAGTGCCGGCGTATTTCTTCTACGACTACCAAAAGGGTAAAGAAGTAAAAAGGGGCATTTGTAGCGCCTGCGGCCATGAAGTTGAGCTGACGAAAGTGCGTCATAATGCACATGGGGTCTGTCCCAACTGTGGGCGGCCACTCACGATGAAATCCAACGGGAGACGGGGCTACATTTGGGATCGTGTCACGGCATCGGTCATCCAAAAGTGCCATGAGGACGAAGTGATGATCCGAATTATCAAAGCATACTCCGACTGGCCCAAGGCAGGGCCGCAGGAACTGTCCTGGTATGAGGAGACCCGCATCATTGTTGGTCTTGATGAGAATGGGAAAGCCATCAGGGAGGTATATCATGACTCCCGTGATTCTGTTGGTGTGACCTCGTGGAAAAAGGGCTATCCGCCGGTCATGTATCTCTATGGCCGCAATTTCAATGCGGAAACCTGCGGAGCGGTCTATGTGCGAAACCTAAGTAAAGAACTGGCCGGGACCCCTTGGCAATACTGCCAGATGGAAGCGTTTTACACGGAGAGTAAGCATGAGGCGATGGAGGTACTTCCCTACCTGGAAGGCTATCTGGAACACCCCAGACTGGAGCATCTGGTCAAGGTCGGCTTTAATCGGCTGGTCTCCGACCTCGTTTATAGGGGCGACTATAACCACACATTGGACGAAAGCAGGAACAGGACCCATCAGATCCTTCGTGTCATGGCAGAGGACATCCCGTTCCTCCGTGGTCTGGACACAAGCATTGAGCTTTTGCGTGAATTTCAAAAGTATTGTGACATGAATCTGAAGGGCAGGCAGGAACTTCTGCTCTGGCAGATAGAGCATGATGTCAAATTCGATATTCTCCAGATTTTGGAGCACATGACACCCCACAAAATGATCCGCTGTCTGGGTGAGCAGGATCCCTTGCTGCGTGAGAAAAAGGCCCAGTACGGTGGTATCCGGTACTCCTCGATGCAGGATATGGTGCGAGAATACCGGGACTATCTGGAAATGTGCGTGAAAGAGCACTACGACATGGGCAACAGTTTTGTGCTATTCCCCAAAGACCTTCAGGTGGCCCACGACAAGGTGGCTCGGAGGGTCAAACAGAGGGCTGACGCAAAAATGCGGCGTGACTTCAAGACAGCCTACCGCCGGATCATGGCACAACTTGATTTTGAGATGGACGGAATGAAGATCGTCTACCCGGCTACTCCCAACGACATTGTGGCTGAGGGCCACGCCCTTCACCACTGTGTTGGCTCCTATGTGGAGCGGGTGGCACAGAAAGAGTGCCTTATCCTTTTCCTTCGGAAATGTGAGGATGAGGCAAAACCCTTCTACACCATTGAGGTGCGGCACAAAGAAGTCGTACAGGTTCGGGGGATGCGGAATGAGGATGCTACCCCGGAGGTAGAGAAATTCATGGCCCAGTGGGAGAAACGGGTGCTAAGGCAAACAGAACCGCTGACAAAGGCGGCATAAGGGGCCAGAGGCGGACATCCCATCGGTGCCCGCCTCCCCTCAATTTACTTGAAAGGACTGTTAAAAATGACTTTATCCCAGCGCAATAATCTTGTAAAGCAATACCTCTGGTGCATCGACAGCGTGATTTGGCAGAGCCAGACGCTGATAATCGGTGCCCATCTGGACCGGGAGGATGTGTACCAGTCCCTGGCCCTTCGGTTGATCCAGGCCGTGGGGCGCTATGACCCGTCCAAGGGCCGGAGCCTGAAAGGGTACATCTTCGACCAGTTGAAGTTTGAACTGCTTACCTGTGGCAGCCCCCGAGCCAAGTATGGCTTCCGGGAGGCCCCGTACCATTTGCAGAACGCCGTGGTCTCTATGGAGGCCCTTGCGGAAGCCGATCCCTACTGGGAGAGCCGCATTGCGGCGTGAATTTGGACAAGGAGGCTTTTTACATGAAACAACTCGGAAATCTGGCGCTGGTCTGTGCCCGCCGCCCGGAGGTGCTGATGCAACTCCACGGCGGGACAGTGAGCGTCCATGTAGACGCCGGCCCCGAGCGGGCGGCGCTCTGCACCGAATGGGACAACGATGCCGAGATCGAACGCATAATCCGTGAACTGAACTTCGGCAAGTACCGTGAGAGAAAGGCGGGCTAAGTACATCATGGTCAATAATCTCTCTCAACTGAAAAAAGCATTGGAAGCGTGCCCCAGGCTGGAAATTGTCGGACACTGCCGCAAGGAGTGCGTGGGCGAGATTCGCCGGGTGACGCTGGCGAACACCCAGGGCTTTTACAGCGTGGTGGACGGCCAGCCGGAGCACAAGATCAGCCAGGCCAACAACGGCAAGGGCTCGGTGCTGTGGTGGAGCAAGGCCCAATTTTGGCACTTTAAGAATGGCGTTTGCGCTCTCTACGACAGCGATACCGACCACACGGAGGGACATTTGATTATAGCCTTCCGCATTTTAGAACAGTGGAAGGAGGAACTATCATGGCACAGACTGCATACGAACAGGTATTATCCCTTACGAACCTACTCAACCGCTACCGGCATGAGTATTACAACCTCAATGCCCCCCCGGTGAGCGATCAGGAATATGACAGGCTCTTTGACGAACTGGCTCAGCTGGAGCAGACTACCGGTATCCAGATGGCCAACTCTCCCACGCAGACCGTGGGCTATCCCGCTGTGAGCAAGCTGGAGAAGACCACCCACACCATCCCCCTGCTCTCTCTGGACAAGGAGAAGCAGACCGAGGGCCTGGTGGCCTTTATGGGCGAGAAGTTGGTCTTGCTCATGCTGAAGCTGGACGGCCTGACGGTCAAGTTGACCTATGAGGGCGGTTCGCTGATGGAAGCGGCCACCCGTGGAGATGGGAACGAGGGTGAGATCATTACCCACAATGCCCGGGGTATTTCCGGCATTCCCCTGAAGATCCCCTATGAGGGTCATTTGGTGGTGACGGGCGAGGCGTTTATCCGCCCCAGCGACTTCTCCGTGTTGCAGGATACCCTTGTGGACAGCAACGGGGAGGCTTATAAGAATGGGCGTAATCTGGCTGCTGGCTCTGTCCGGCTGCTGGACGCCAAGACCTGCCAAGAACGCCGTGTGACCTTCATGGCCTTCAATGTGCTGGAAGGTTTTGAGGAACTCCCGCTGAAATCGGATCGCCTCTGCCAACTGTGGCCCCTGGGCTTCACCGTCTGCCACTATCTGAAAACCAACAAGCCCCTGAACCAGATGTGGACGGAGAAGGGTATTGAGCAGCTGAAGCAGTACGCCAAGGAGAATGACATCCCCATTGACGGCATCGTGATCACCTTCAACGATGTGGCCTATTCCAAGACCTGCGGCCGCACCGGGCATCACTATAAGGACGGGATCGCTTTCAAGTTTGAGGATGACCAGTTCGACACCCGGCTCCAGAGCATTGAGTGGAACCCCACCCGCTCCGGGGAAATTGCGCCGGTGGCTATCTTTGACCCGGTGGAAATCGACGGCTGCCAGGTGTCCCGGGCCAGCCTGCACAACCTCTCCTTCATTGAGGGGCTGGAGTTGATGCCGGGGAACCGCATCAAGGTCTCCAAGCGCAACATGATCATCCCCCATGTGGAGGAGAACTTAGACCGGGGCAGCTTTTCTCTGGAGGCCATGATCCCCCATGCCTGCCCCTGCTGCGGGCAGCCTACCCGCGTCCACACCAGCCCGGTGGGAACAAAGGCGCTGTTCTGCGGCAACCCAAACTGCGAGACCAGGCATCTGCGGAAGTTTGTCCACTTCGTCGGAAAAAAGGCGATGGACATTGATGGACTCTCCGAGGCCACCCTGGAAAAGCTGATTGGCTGGGGCTGGCTCCACAGTTACATGGATCTCTACCGGCTGGACGAGCATCGGGAGGAGATCATGGAGCTGGACGGCTTTGGGGAAAAATCCTGGCAGAACCTCTGGGCGGACATCCAGCGCAGTCGGAATACCACCTTTGAGCGGTATCTGATCGCTATGGACATCCCCATGATCGGCAACACCGCCAGCCGCACCCTGGCCCGGCAGTTCCACAGCAGTTTGGACGAGTTTGAGCAGGCCGTTGTAAGCGGCTATGACTTCACCCAGCTTCCCGACTTCGGGGAGACACTGCACAGCAACATCCACACCTGGTTTCAGAGTGAGGAAAACTGGTACATCTGGTATGAGCTGCGGGAGTTGGTGACCATCGCTCCCCCGGAGACCCCGGCCCCTGCTGTGGAGCCGGGGAGCAATCCCTTTGTAGGGCTGACCATCGTGGTCACCGGTAAGGTGGAGCCTTACACCCGTGAGGGCATCAATGCCAAGATCGAAGCCCTGGGCGCTCATGCCGGCAGTTCAGTGAGCAGCAAGACCAACTACCTGATCTGCGGTGAAAACGCCGGGAGCAAGCTGGAGAAGGCCAAGGCGCTGGGCGTGACCGTCCTGACGCCTGCGAAGTTTTTCCGCATGGCCGGAGAGTAAGAAACGGGAGAGGGGTGGAAACGCCCCTCTCCCGTTGTATTAAGGAGGTATCTCAATTGGAAATTACCCACGACCGCTCGTATATCAACCGCTCCGCTCTGGACTTTATAGCCCGTGGCTATGGGACCGAGGATCTGTATTCCCTCCGCTTTCAGTTCGTCTACACGGACGCGGAGAGGGCCAGAAATGCCGCCCAAGCGAGGACAATGCAGGGTGCAAATGTCGTGCAGGCAGCCCAGGAGAAGAACAGGGACATGAAGTCTGTAATGGAGGCCATTGCCGCCGAGTTCGCCTGCTACCAGTATAATCCCGATCTGGAATATGACTACGACAGCCCCGACTGGGATCTGTTCTTCTGGTGCAACGACCTGTATATGACCACCGGCGGGAAACTCTCCGGGCGGGACTATTCCTACTTCACCCTTAACTTCAATGAGGCCCAGACCCTGAAGGAGCGCAAGAAGGTGTGTGCCCTTGTCTTTCAGCTACTGAATGACAGGTTCGGGAACAGTCCCAACTTCTCTGTGGCCGTCCAGTACACGGCCACATTGGACGAGCAGAAGATCCGACAGGCAGCGGAGCAAGTGCTCCCCGGCCTGCTCAAGCGGCAGTGTGTCTACCGTGAAATGAAAGGTAGGCTCAAGCAAACTTCCGAGGGCGTCTTTTTTATGAAAAAGCATGCCAAAAGCCGTGGCTATCTGCTTTCCCCGTCCAGCATCGTGCAGATTGGGTGGGTGCTTGACGCCGCATGATCTGATTTATCTACGCAAAAAGTGGGGCAGCTTCAAAAACTGCTCCACTTTTTCAGCACTCCGTTGGAAAATCCTCAGAACTGTTGAAAACAGCGTATTGCTTCCGTATAAGGGGAGTATAAGGAGGCGAAAGCCATGTTGATTGCAATAGACCACGGGAACAAACTGGTGAAGACCGTCAACTGCCCACCATTCACTTCCGGCCTGGTGGAGAGCGATGTTCAACCCTTTGGAAGTGATGTTCTGCAATACCAAGGAAAGTATTATCAGCTCTCCGACCAGCGCATCCCCTACCGCCGGGACAAGACGGAGGACGAACGGTTCTTCATCCTCACGCTGTTTGCCATCGCCAAGGAAATTGAGGCCGCAGGCAGCTACACCCTGCACCCCATTTCCGTCCAACTGGCGGTGGGTCTGCCCCCGGCCCATTTCGGTGCCCTGCGACAGAACTTCACCCGATACTTTCTGGGGCGCGGCACGATCAGTTTCACCTATCGGAAAAAGCCCTACTCCATCGTGATTGAGAACGCCCTCTGTTTCCCACAGTCCTATGCGGCGGCGGTCACCGTCCTGGCGGCCCTGAGCAGCGAGCCAAAGGCCCTGGTGCTGGATATTGGAGGCTTTACCGTCGACTACATCCGGGTCAAGAACGGCGAGGGTAAACTGGACACCTGCAATTCTTTGGAGAATGGCGTGATCCTGCTTTACAACAAAATCAAGTCCAGAGTGAGCGCAGAATTGGATCTTCTGCTGGATGAAGCGGAGATTGACGCCATCCTAACCCAAAAAGCACCCCAGGCAGATACAGCGGTGGCCCGACTGGTAGAGCAGCAGGCCCAGGAGTTCGTGAGCGATCTGTTCAGCACCCTGCGGGAGCGGGGGCTGGAGCTGAAAAGCGGAAAGGTGGTATTTGTGGGCGGCGGCTCCATCCTGCTCCGACGGCACATCGAAGTATCCGGGAAGGTCGGCACACCCGTCTTTGTGGAGGACATCCAGGCCAACGCCAAGGGCTATGAACTGCTGTTCAAGGCCGGCCTGGGGAGTAGGTGATCGTCTTGGCAGATAAAAAAAGCCCGGGGCGGTTCACGCTGAACTTCAATGTGGAGGATCCTAAGCAACTGGCGGTGGTGAATATCCTCAACCGTCAGGGACGGACGAAAGCACAATTTATCACGGATGCCATTCTTCACTACATGAACTGCACAGAAAAACCCACCATAGATTTTCCACCCCCGCAGATGGATGAAGATCGCATTAAGCAGATCGTGCGCTCGCTGTTGCAGGAACAGGCATCCCCAAGGCTCCAGACTCCACCCCACAGTACCCAAGGCGAGCCTGCACAGGCAGAAAATACCCCGGCCTCCGTTAGTATTGCGGAGGTAGTCCGTTTGATGAGAATCAGCTGGCCGCTATCGCCAAAACCATGGAGGCGTTCAACTAAAGGAAAAGAACCCGTCAGCACTGTGACTGTCCTAATCACATCTGCTGGCGGGTTCCTTCTATAGTGGCAATATAGTTGTTGACGATTTCCTCCAAGTGCTGGTACTGGTTGGAAGAAAGTTTGGATATTTTCTGTTCCAGGGAGGAAAGTTCTTTGCGTGTAACTTCTCCAAACAGCAGGTAATCCGCACTGACCTGCAATGCCTGGCAAATACCGATGATGGTAGTATGTATGTCCGTCTTTCCTTTTACACCTATTTTACATAGTTCAGGTAAAGCCACTGCAGAAAAGCGTGACAACCATGCCTTATCTCCCTCCAGGTTTCCTCGAAGTCATGCGAATAAAATGAATCAATTATATCGTGGGGCCGATCAGAAAAATCTAACAGGAAAACTACTTTGTTGGCAATACCTTCCCCCGCATATCTTTATAACATCGTCCTTGTTTTTCTGCTCCATCCCAATAATGAAATCGAAGTTCTTTCCATCCTCCTTTTTTAACCTACAAGCTGTTTTCTCAGAGCAGTCTATGCCATGCTTGGCCAGTTGCTCTACAGCGAGAGGGTGAACATGTTGTCCAAGAACCTCGTCATGGGTTGCAGCCGAGGATATAAAAAAGCTTGATTCCTTTCCATCCCTCTTAACCAGATCCTTGAGAACATACTCTGCCATTGGGCTACGGCAAACATTGCCGTGACATACGCAAAGAACTCTTATCAATTTACTTACCTCAATTCGGTGCGATTAACTTAGCCGTCAAAGGGAATCAGATTCTCTCCAGTCTCTTTGTTAAACAGATGAATGGAGTCATCTCTGCATGCCACTTTTACCCCTGAACCGTATTCAAAGTTTATTCTGCTTTCGCCCTCCATGCTAATCATAGGCATCCGAACCACCAATTCGTTTTCATGCACTGTTATATGAAGATGAATTTCGCTCCCCATCATTTCGCTGACAACGACTTTCCCTTGTAATGCCTTTGGGTCATCTTCTCCTGCCAGTACGATGTGCTCAGGACGGATCCCCGCCGTTACTTCACCTTTGGGCACATTGTTCATTTTAAGTCGTCGCTGAATTTCGGAATGAAGAGGCATTTCAATATCCATACTCACGAGAGAGTATGTTTCTCCTTTGCACTTGAGCTCAGCATCAAAGAAATTCATCTGGGGAGATCCAATAAATCCCGCCACAAACAAATTAGCGGGGTGGTTGAATACCTGCTGTGGATTCCCCACCTGTTGGATAAGTCCGTCCTTCATGATTACAATACGATCACCCAAAGTCATTGCTTCAGTTTGGTCATGAGTCACATAAATAAATGTCGTATTGATACGCTGCCGAAGTTTGATTATTTCTGCTCTCATCTGATTGCGGAGTTTTGCATCCAGATTTGAAAGTGGTTCGTCCATCAAGAAAACCTGCGGATCACGCACAATGGCCCGTCCAATTGCAACTCGTTGCCGCTGGCCGCCCGAAAGAGCTTTTGGCTTTCTTTTTAGAAAATCGGTGATATCAAGAATTTCTGCTGCTTCGTGCACTTTTCTGTCAATTTCTTTTTTGGGAAGTTTTTGAAGTTTTAAGGCAAATGCCATATTTTCATATACGGTCATATGAGGGTATAAAGCATAATTTTGGAAAACCATTGCAATATTTCTGCCTTTTGGCTCTACATCATTTACACGCCTGTCTCCAATGTATATATCTCCGTCCGTGATATCTTCCAAACCAGCAATCATACGAAGCGCAGTTGACTTCCCACAACCAGAGGGGCCCACTAAAACAATGAACTCTTTATCCACGATTTCCAAATTGAAATCCTGAACCGCAACAACATTTTTGTCATATTCTTTTCTGACCCCTCTAAGTAACAACTTCGCCATGATTATCCTCCTACTAAACTGCAGCCACTCCACAGCTTTTTTGATTTCCAAAAGTGAAGGGGCAGGAAGCAGAGGTTGCTTCCCCGCCCCTTCATTCTTAGGATTTATTCTTAGGGCAAAGTATCTTACTCAAAGTCACCATAGAGCCAAGCCTGGTTGTTCGCAGTAAGCCGATAGTGAATGGAGAAGGTGTCACTGTCAGAATTGTTACCGCCGATCACAACCTCTGTATCGAGCCAGGTATCCGTCCCGATCCCAGACAGCCCAAGAGCGGAAAACGGAATCTGAATTTCGATACGACCCGTGGACGTATCCCACTCGCATTTGGCTCCATTGATGGTTCCTCCGGAAATCCAGCTATTATTAGCCCCCGCAGTATACTTGTCAATCGTGTTGCTGTCACTGCTGCGAACCACTGCACAAGAAACAGGGTGGGTAAATTCCGCTCCATTTAGGGAAGACATAGCGGTTGTCCCTGCTAAAGGCGTCTTAAAATATACGCTGGTTTGGAAGATATTCCCTGACTCCGCATAGCCGGGCAATGTTCCGGATTCATTGTCAATGCGGATATACAAATTCTCCGTATCATTCGCCATGTAGACATTTTTGATGGACTGGTCAGAAACTACAGCATCACCCCGAACATCTAAGTAATATGGGACATATTGATACTGAGACCAGTCTCCCTCACAGCCAGGGTGTACGGTAAGCTCTCGATAGCACCCCGCATTACTTCTCTCTGGCACAATACGAAGGTCAAGATCCCCGTTCCATGTGAGAGCGGCCAATATAAATGCCGCAGCGGTGGTCGGCTCACTGGCAGTTGAAACACACGGCTTCTCTGTTACATCACTGACACATTCACCAGTGACCATATAGCCCGCACCCGTCCGATGGAGGTGCCAGTCAAAAATGTCCTCCGCCTTGGTCATTTTGTTTAAGTACACGCTGCACAGCGCATTCCAGTTGGAGATCTGCGGCCAACTGGGCGAAAGCTCCACGGCCTCATCCCCGGAAGGACTAAAATAGCTATCCTTGCTGTAATAGGTGTCTGTAGCATAGCGAGCCATACCATATCCATCAGAAAGGAGATCCTTCTCATAGGCCTCGATAGTGCTTTGCGCCCTGGAAGATTCAATGTCGACAACACCCGTTACAAAAAGGATCAAGCCGGATCCGTCTTTAAGACGGCTGACGGTATCGTCCCAACGGATAAATTTGTCGTAGTATCCGCCCTTGGGATACCAAAGACCTGTAGACAACGTATCGTCCCGGTTGATTGCGGTCTTGATCGTACTTGCAGCTCCGCTATAGCTGTCCGCAAGTCCATCAAGGCCCTTGTCCCGCGCCATGATGGCCATCGCCTGAAGGCCTGCAACATACAAAGCCTGGGTGTATGTATAGACGCCATAGTTGTCCATATCCTCAAAGATACTAAAGTCTTCGGGACCAAAGCCATTTTCATCAATATTGTTGATCACATAATCAGCAGAAGCTTTGAGCTGAGTCCAGATATCATCACGCAAGCTGTTGTTCCCGGTTTCCAGGCAATGCCTGTACACGCCGAACATAAACCAGCCTATGGTGTCATGCTCCGGTTCAATAAATTGGGCCACATTATTGGACCAAAGGTCAATACAGGTGTTAAACTGTCCCGCTTTTTCCCCGGTCAATTGCCGCGCGGCAAGCCACCGCCAATAGCGATTGCCCTCCTCCGTGAGTCCAGCGGCATCCAGCGCCAAAGCAGTAACCGAGCAATCCCGTGTCCAGACCTTGTATCCATAATTGAAGGGATTTGTCGTAGCCGGATGTGCGCCGTCTCCTGTAGAGGTGCCGGGGCGAAGCGAGTTCTTGATCATAATGAGATTGCGTTTATACATAAGGGTTAGCTCAGGATCTTCAAAGTCGGGGATCTTTGCATCAGAAAGCCAATCAGCGTATAATCCCTGCGTTTGGGCGAACCAGTATTCCCCATTGTGGGCAGAAATCGTATTAATCGTTCCATTCACATCATTGAGAGTATTGCCTACAGCGATATAAAAGTACACATCTTCACTTCCACCGGCAGGAATCGTCAGAGTAGACATCAGGCCACCGGAGACCGCATTAGCCGCTACGCTCATGTTATTTTTTAACGTTCCATCGGAGTTGAAGGTAAACCAGGCGCTGCAGTCCTGCTTCGCAGTGTTCGACTCGGCATCATTTGCCACCTGATAGGCACTTGGTGCATCAAACGACCCAAGAGCGATAAATGGCTGAGCGGAGGAAGAACGGTCAAAGACAATCGCTCCCTTGTCCGCGGAATAAGTAGCAGTAATATTTCCGCTGCCGGTGTTAGAGGGATTGAGCATATCAAGAATTTTTACAGTCTTTTGCTCGCTGGAGGAATTCTGCACCGTGTAGCGGGAAACGATCACATTCATGTTAGGAACCGTGACATAATCCTTTGAAAACTCCAAACCACTCGGATATTCTCCATCATACTTCAGGTAGTTTGTGCGAAGGACTCCTGTCTCATCATAGTATCCCTCACTTCCAAACTTTCCACCGTCCGTATATTTTGCCCCAGCAGACTCGTCCCGGAAAAAGCCGCTATAGTCCTTGATCTGGTTGACAGCCCAATTGCTGCTCAAATGGAGTTCACTCAGGTGCGGTCCTGCCTGAGCAACATCAACAGAGCAAAGCTGGGCAGCCCGCCAAATTGCAAGCATATCCTTCTGGTTGGACATATAAAAGCTCCGCGTGCTCTCGTGCTTTTCCTCTACAGTCAGGCTGTCAATATTGAAGGCGTGATTATTATAGACGATCTTTACTATATGAGAGCCCGCAGAAAGATATTTTCCCACTTCCGCAGTTCCCCATGTGTTCCAATCACCAGTATCGGGAAATACCGCCATCGCTTCATATTCGCCATCAAAATATGTTTTTGCTGAGGCGTAGTAGCCGGTTCCGTTGGCGTAGCGGAAAATCATCGAATAATCACCCGCAGTTGCAATCTGGATATTGAACTGCACATAATCTCCACGGGAATCAAACTTATCAACAAAGCCCGCCCCCGTATAGCCCGGATGATCTGTGTTCACTGCAACGCCGTGCAGTGTAGCCTGCTCCGCCTCATACAGGTTTTCTTCATATACAACTGCTTGTACGTTGGGAATACCAAGTACTGAGATGAGCATTGCAAATGTCAAAAGGAAAGAAATCCTGCGTTTCATATCATTTGACCTCCTATCCGCACCCGTTTTCTTTTTTCTTTTAGAAATAAGGCGTTATTTCGATGGTATTTCCGACCTGGACCACATGGTTGTTACCGGACTCCCATGTTGTATCATTTAAGAGAACCTTAAACTCAATGCTTCCAGAAACAGGCCTCTCCATTACAAATTGCCATGTATTGGCATTGACATTTTCACATTTCTGACCAGCACCCCAATCCAGCGGTTTCGTATCGCCCCGAATATAGAGTGTATTGCCAAAGCCTGCATCATAATGGATGATAACTTTGGTTTGGGCATATTCCGGCTGATGATACTCCTCCGGATAACCGCTTGTAAGCAGGATCGCTCCGTTGGCCGGAATTGCAACAGTGATAACCCTGCTGTTCTGCTCTGTACCTTCCGTAACAGCAATGACTCGATCTGTATCCAAGAGATCAGTAAGCTGTGTCCCAATGGTGAAGCTGGTCTTGCCTGGATTCAACGTAATCGTTCTGGTCTGCTCTGCCGCAGAGTTGTTGAAAAGGCAAATGATTTCCTTGCCGTTCCCCTCATTGCGACGGCTAAAGGCGTATACGGAGTCACCGTACGAATAGTATAGTTCCTGCTGAATTCCTTCGACAAGGATATCTGCATACTCTTTACGAAGTTCATTCAGTCTCTGAATAAACTGGTATGTAACGGTATCCTGATCGAAACTACTCATCATTTCACGATTCCAATAATTGATTGTCTCCTCCGTGTATTTGTAGTCACCGGCCATATTCTGCTCCGTACCGTAATACACGATAGGAATGCCACGCACCATATATTGGAACGCAAGAGCCATTCTTTGCTTTGCCCAGTTATCGCTGGCATTCGCAAGGAAGCGGGCTCGATCATGGTTATCCAGGAATGTAAACAAGCGATGTGTATCCCTGTATTTATAATCCTGATCCAGAGCCCACTTGATTCCGCCCCATTCTTCTCCCTTGCAGAACACATTGTTCATCTGGAAATACAGGGGGAAGTCAAGCATGCCCCACATATATTGCTGGAATGCGGAGTTTTCATCGACAGAGCCAGTAAATGCTTCGCCGAAACTGGGCTTCCCGGTATGCTGCTCGTAAAGAGCAAGATACTGGGGAGGAATCTCAATTACGGCATCCACTCTTGATCCTGCAAAGCCATAGCTAAACCAGCCGCTATCCGTTTCCGGTTTCCAATATGCGTCCATCAGTGCCTGCCAGCATTCCGGATTCTCCTGCGCCAGGTCATCCAACCCGCCCAAGCTATAATTTTGGGCTTCCTCCGGATCATCGAAGTTGACAATGTTCGGGTTATTGTGGTACCAGGAAGGGTTATCAAATGGTGCAGCAGGCTTATAATCCGGGGGATTATATGTAGTCGAAGGATACTCAAGATAATCCGCCGTATGGTTGAGTTGGGCATCAATAATCACCTTAAGCCCAATCTGATCAGATGCGGCAATAAGGGCTTTAAGTTCTTCCTCCGTTCCAAAGTGAGAATTGGGACTATTGAAGTCTTTTGTGTAATATCCATGGTATCCGGCCTCATCACCAGATCGGCTGAACTTCTCATTTTCCTGAGGAGCAGAAATCCAAATGGCCGTAAAGCCCATATCTTTGATATATTGCAGCTTTTGAGTTAACCCTGCCCAATCGCCTCCCTGGTAATAGTGTAGGTCACCTGGACGGTATTCCTCACCAAGGGTCCCATTATTGGAGGCATTTCCATCAAAGAATCGATCAGTCATGAGCATATACACAGTATCGTCTTCACTGAGACTGCTTGCAGAGTACATGGATGTGTCTCCTTCCGTGTTGGTATTTGCTGCGGCCGAAGCCGGCAGAAGGAGCGAGATGCACATTGCGAACGTCAGAACTAACCCAATGAGTCTTTGCTTTTTCACTGTTTTTACCTCCTTCATTTTTTGCCCGTTCTTCCCCCTTTATTGGCTATTGGCCCATCATCCCCCTCTCTTTTAGGCAGAAAATTTATCCTTTCACCGCTCCAGATGCTATTCCATTGATGATATGCTTTTGCATTAGCAGGAAAAAGATTACAATAGGAATTGTGGAAACGACAAAACCTGTCTCTTATACACATCTCCGAGCCC